>Ga0129311_1000316_pt1 | contig 45105 bp, 37 predicted proteins | sample Go1ome_FD_94435 | JGI IMG/M metagenome (GOLD analysis project Ga0129311, IMG submission 94435) | Western lowland gorrila individual fecal microbial communities from Wisconsin, USA - Go1022B metagenome | ecosystem: Host-associated > Mammals > Digestive system > Large intestine > Fecal | place...
ATGGTTGCGGAGACAGGACTCGAACCTGCGACCTCCGGGTTATGAGCCCGACGAGCTACCAACTGCTCTACTCCGCGATATTTAAAAAGTGGTGCCGGTGACCGGACTCGAACCGGTACAGTATCGCTACCGGGAGATTTTAAGTCTCCTGTGTCTACCATTCCACCACACCGGCAGCTTGTCGGCAATAGTTAGAATACCACATTTGCCTGCGTAGTGTCAAGGGCTTGCGTCAAAAACTTAAAAAAATCTTTCGGGTGGATTCGACAGCGGCGGATTTTGCCGAATTTTGAGAGCTGCCGGAGTAAAAAAGAGCCGCCCGGCGCTGCGCCGCGCGGCCCAAACGGGTGGGATATTGGAAAGCTTCCGATGATTATGATACATCTTTTCTGCCCACTTGTAAATGGGAGCCTTTGCCGAAAAGGCACTTCTTTTGCCGAAAGGCGCAGTTGGAAACAATTTGTGAATCTTGAGGCTTCCTCTTTGCAAGGACAAATGTTTGTGCTATACTACATGTAAGAGAGGACGACTTCTCTCTTCCACACGAAAGGAGCGATCTCGATGAAGTACACCTACGCCTGCAAGAAAGTCTCCCTGAACGATTCCATCAAGGAGTACGCCGAGAAGAAGATCTCCAAGCTGGAGCGCTATTTCCGGGAGGACACCACCGCCTTTGTGACGTTCTCCGTGGAGAAGGACCACTTGTGCACGGTGGAGATCACCATCCGCGGCAGCGGCACGCTGCTGCGCGCCCAGACTGAGGCACCGGATGGGGATATGCGCGGTGCCATTGACGCCGCGGTGGGATATATCGAGCGCCAGATCCTGAAGAACAAGACCCGCCTGGCTAAGCGACTGCGCAGCGAGGGCTTCCCGCCTCCCGCCCCTGTGGATGATTTTGAGGTGGCCGAGGAGAAAGAGTTCAACATCGTCCGCACCAAGCGCTTCTCCGTCAAGCCCATGAGCACGGAGGAAGCCATTTTGCAGATGAACCTGCTGGACCATGACTTCTTCGTGTTTCGCAGCAGCGAGGATGACAGCCTGTGCATTGTTTACCAGCGCAAAAACGGCGGCTATGGCCTCATCGTCACCGACGAGGAGGAATAACTTCACCAATCCGGGAGGACCGCACCGCGGTCCTCCTTTTTTGCCTTGCGCAGGCGGAGGATATCTGGTATACTATAAAAGCCTTTTCTGTGGAAACGGGCAAAAATTCAAAAAAGAAAGAACTATTTTCATGAAGACGATATTTTTGGTGGACGGCGACAACAACATTGGTACCGGGCTGAAGGGCATCGACATGCTCTCCGAGCAGGACGCCGTCCTGGTATTTTATCAAAAGACCGGCCTGATTCTCAGCCGGCTGCAAAAGCTGTGCGCGGATACCAAGGCGGAAGTGCAGTATATTGAGAGCGTCCGGGGCGGCAAAAATTCCATCGACTTCCAGATCATCACGGAGCTGGGCGTGCTGGTGGGCAAGGGCGAGGCGGATTATGCCTACGTCATCAGCCAGGACAAGGGGTACGAGGCCTCCATTGATGCTCTCCGGGCCCGGTACGGCACCGCCTTCCGGGAGGTGGCCCTGCGGCCCTCCATCGAGGATTGCCTGTGCCTGCCCTTTGTGCGGCGGGCCGCTGACCGGGGACAGCTGTGCAACGCCCTGGTGAAGGAGTACGGCGCTATCCAGGGCAACGCCCTGTACAACCACCTTAAGGAGATCTTCCAGGGACCGGAGCCGGCAGCGGAGCCGGAGCGCCCCGCGAAGTCCTCCCGCGTCCGCCGGGGAGGCCGCCGGAAAAAGGCGGCGGAAAAGACGGAAGAGACGTAACAGAAAAAAGAGCGGCATGGTACATCCATGCCGCTCTTTTTTTCTGCGGCTGTCGGAAAAAGTCCGCTCGACAAAAAACAACGTTATTCGACAAAATTCTTGTTTTTCCGGGCGGCTTTTGCTATGCTATTGGTGTTGCAGCCAGGGTTTTCCACGGTTGACCGCCCCCGGGCACGCAAATGCTACATTCAGTGCCCCGGGCACCAGAAAGGAAGTCCCTCATGGAACAGGAGTCCCAAGACCAGGCGAAGCTGTTTCCCGGCATCGCGGCGCAGCTGCGCAATACGCTCAGCACCTTGCAGCTGGCGGCGGCCCAGCTGGCGCCGGCGGCGGAGCGGGAGCAAGACCCGGAGCTGGACGCGAAGGCGGCTCTGCTGGACCAGAGCTGCTACCGTTTGCTGCGGCTGGCAGTCAACCTCACCGATGCCTCCCTGCTGACCGGCGGCCAGTCCCTGCCCCTGAAGGACACGGATGTGGTGGCCCTGGTGGAGGAGCTGTGCCTCCGGGCGGAGCCTCTGGCGGAGGAGCTGGGACTGACGCTGCGTTTTGTCTCTCCCATGGAGCGGCATATCTGCGCCGTGTCTCCCCACCACCTGGAGCAGCTGGTTTACCACTTGCTGTCCAATGCGTTCAAATTCACGCCTGCCGGCGGAACGGTCACGGTGGAGATGCGCAGGGGCGGCGGCTTTTTGCGGCTGTCTGTGGCGGATACTGGCTGCGGCATGGCGGAGGACAAGCTGGAGACCCTGTTTGACCGCTATCTTCACGAGGGGCTCATGGACCCCCGGCCCCACGGCCTGGGATTGGGCCTGCCTCTGTGCCGCCGCATCGCGGAGTGCCACGGCGGTAGCATCCTGGCGGAGTCCCGGCCGGGACAGGGCAGCCGGTTTACAGTTTCCCTGCCGGACCGACGGGCGGACAGCGGCGATGTATCCGACGTTCCCCTGGAATACGGCGGCGGCTTCAACAAAACGCTGCTGGCTCTGGCGGATGCCCTGCCGGCCAAGGCGTTTCTGCTGCGCAATGAAGATTGAACCTCCCGGGCCGCGGTGAAAGCCGCGGCCCATAGTTTTCTTTTTATGAAAAATGCGCTACAATAAAGGCAAACACTTTCTGAACGGAGGGGTCCCCATGTCCCACAAGCACATCACCCTGGCTATGAGCGGCGGTGTGGACAGCACCGCGGCGGCGCTGCTGCTGCAGCAGGCGGGCTATGACGTGTCCGCCGTCACACTGCGGCTTCACCGGGAAACGGATCGCCCCGGCATCTGCGGCTCCGGCGATGACATTGGTTTGGCCCGGTCCGTGGCGGGAGCCATGGGAATCCCCCACACGGTGGTGGACCTGTGTGGGCTGTTCCGGAACACGGTCATGGCCCATTTTGTTTCCGAATACGTGGCCGGCCGAACGCCCAATCCCTGTGTGGACTGCAACCGGGAGATCAAATTCGGCGCCCTGCTGGACTGGGCGCTGGACCACGGGGCTGACGGCATGGCCACCGGGCACTACGCCCGGGTGGATCATGACGGTGCCAGCGGCCGCTGGCGGCTTCTGCGAGGGGTGGACCGGCGGAAGGACCAGAGCTATTTCCTCTTTCAGCTGACCCAGTTCCAGCTGAGCCATCTGCTGCTGCCGGTGGGCAGCTATGAAAAGCCCGCCATCCGGGCCCTGGCGGAAGCCCACGGCCTCTGCAACGCCCAAAAGCCTGACAGCCAGGACATCTGCTTCGTCCCCGATGGGGACTATGCCGCCTTTCTGGAGAGCCAGGGGGTGGAGCTGACCCCCGGCGACTTCGTGGATGAAAGCGGCCGGGTACTGGGTCGCCACCGGGGGCTGGAGCGGTACACCACCGGCCAGCGGAAGGGCCTGGGCGTCAGCGCCGGGGCGCCGGTGTACGTACTGCGGAAGGACCTGGAGCGGGGCACCGTGGTGCTGGGGCCGGACAGTGCCCTCTATACCCGGACCCTGACGGCGGACCGGGTCAACTGGATCGCCATCCCCTCTTTGGAGAGGCCCATGGCGGTCACTGCCAAGACCCGGTACAGCCAGCGGGAGGCCGCCGCCGTTATTGAACCGCTGCCCGGTGGAAGGGTGCGGGCGGTGTTCGACGAGCCTCAGCGGGCCGTCACCGCGGGGCAGGCCGTGGTATTTTACGACGGCGAGGCCGTGGTGGGCGGCGGCATCATCGAATAAGGAAAAAGACGCCGCAAAGGCGGCGTCCCGAAGGGTTCTATCGCTCACTGATCTGCCAGATGTCCTGAAAGATCAGATCGTCCACGTCCCATTTGTCGATCATCGCTGTGTCCTCCTTTGCAATTGCTTACCTGCCAGTATATGCGGCCGGAGCGAAAAAATTCCACGGAAACGCGGAGGACGGGCCATAAAATTGAAAAACAAAACAGCGCACCGGAGAACTTCCGGTGCGCTGTGCTGTTATTTGCGTCTGCGGCCGCCGCCCCGCTTGCCGTCAATGCTGCGGTTCAGATCGGCCATCTTCCCCTCGGAGGAGGTCAAAAACTGCTTGAGCTTGTCCTCAAAGGATTGGTCGCCGGAGGGAGGCAGCGGCTGCTGCCGGGCGGCGAAAGCCGGGCGGCTCTGCTGCTGGGCAGGCCGGGACGCACCGCCGGCGGGCCGGGGGCCGCCGTTCATACCGGACCGGGGGCTGCCGTTCGTGCCGGGCCGGGGGCCCCGGGAAACAGGCCGCTCCTGGGGCGGCAGCGCTTTTTTAATGGAAAGATTGATCTTTCCGTTCTCTGTGGACAGGACCAGCACCTTGACGGTTTGCCCCTCCTGCAGAAAATCATGTACATCGTTGACGAAACTGTTGGCGATCTCGGAAATATGTACCAAACCGGACTGCCCACTGTCCAGGGCGACAAACGCGCCGAATTTGGTGATCGAGGTCACCTTGCCTTCTAGAATGCTCCCAACCTGAGGCTCCATATGGTATATTGTTTCTCCTTCCGGTGATTTTCCGCGGCCGTCGAGCCGGACGCGAAATGAAAATAAAGGGCCGGTGCTGGCGCAAGCGGGGGAGCGGAACGCCACCCTCGTCGCCCGGCACCGGTCAATTGCTCGTATCGTAAAACACACGCTCTCCAGGATAGACAAGCCCCAGCTCCTCCCGGGCCAGTTCCTCCATCTTTTCCTGGGTACTGCCCTGGGCAATATCCGCGGCCAGGGCATCATTTTCCTGCTGCTTTGCCTGGACCTGCGCGGCCAGAGTTTCCTTTTCCGCCTCGGCGGCGCGGACCTGTTCCTGCAGGTGGAGCAACTGCCAGCCGATGCCGCCCACCAGAAGCAGGACCAGCAACTTTGTCAGAAAACTGGCACGGACCCGCTGTTTTTTTTGTTTTGCTGCTTTTGCCACGCGGCCCGCCTCCTCTGCCATGAAATACTTTGCGTCCATTTTTTATTATTGTATAGCATTTCCTTGCAAAATAAAAGAGATTTTTTCCGCGGCGGGCCACTTTTTTGCAGAAATTTTTCAACCACTGGAGAGGAAGGGCCATCAGGTGCAGAAAAAATGCCAAGGTGTCCACCCAAAAGTCCCACACGGGCCGCAGCAGCGGGGACAGCAGACAAAAAAACAGCACCGCACCGCCCAGGGCGCCCAGCACCACGTATCCCCGCAGCAGGCCCTCCGCCTGGCGGAGGGTGAAGAAAAACAGCCCGGTGCTCTCGGTCAGACAGTACAGGGCGTCCCACAGGGCTGTGGAGCGGGGCAGCCGCAGCCGGAAGGCCCGCAGCAGGTCGTACAGCAGCCCCGCCGCCAGGCCCAGCAGTACCGCCTGGCCGAACAGGGCCAGCTGCCTGGAGATCTGGATCTCCATAGACTTATCCGAATAGGCGCCGGAGGAAGCCGCCCTGCTCCCGGCTGCCCTCCTCGTAGGCGACAGAGTCAATGCGGCCGTCCACATGGAGTTCCCCCCCGTCCAGGGACAGCTTGCCGATGTGCAGGTCCTCTCCGGTGACCACTAGAACGCCGGCGGAGGTGGACATGACAATGCCGTTTTCGTCAAACCGCTCCACGTCCTCCACCCCGGAGACGGTGAGCCTTTCACGGCCCACCAGTTCCAGACGGTGGCCGGCGGCGGGTACGCCAGTAAAATCGTTCATTTCATCGTCCCTCCCCTGTCCCCATGATATGGGCGGGAGAAGCGAAATATTACCGGCCGACCTCCCGGTACAGCGTCACCGCGTCGGCCTGCTTCACGGTCTCCTGGACAGACACCACCTCCACAGTCAGCGTCCGCTGGCCAAAGCGCAGGGAGATCTGATCCCCCACCTTCACGTCGTAGCTGGCCCGGGCGGGCTTGCCGTTGACGGTGACCAGACCATTGTCGCAGGCCTCGTTGGCCACGGTCCGCCGCTTGATAAGGCGTGAGACCTTCAAATATTTATCCAAACGCATGGAATGACCTCCAAACAAGGACTGCCGGCACACGGTGCCGGCAGCTCTTTTTATCAGATATTTTCCCGAATTACTTGGAGATGCTGTCCTTCAGAGCCTTGCCGGCCTTGAACACGGGTACCACGGAAGCGGGGATCTCGATGGACTCCTTGGTCTTGGGGTTGCGGCCGATACGGGCGGCGCGCTTCTTCACCTCAAAAGAGCCAAAGCCCACCAGCTGGACCTTCTCGCCTTCCTTCAAGGCGGCGGTGATGGCGTCCAGAGTGGCGGAGACAACAGCCTCGGCTTCCTTCTTGGAAACATCCGCGGAAGCGGCAACGGCATTGATGAGTTCAGCTTTGTTCATGGAACATATCCTCCTGAAATTTTAAATTTCTTGTTTATTTCTTAACGCGGAACGCGATTAAGACTTCTCTTTCGTTTTGGCCTCCCGCCACAGCGCCAGCAGCTCCGCTTCGCCGCAGTCAGAAAGGGGCTTGTCCGCCGATTCCTCCACAAAGCGGAAGCGGCTGTCAAATTTGTCGCAGGAGCGGTGGAGGGCATCCTCCGGGTCCGTGCCGGTCATCTGCCCAAGCTTGGCGGCCATGAACAGCACATCCCCCAGCTCCTCCCGAAGACCGTGAGGGGCTTCTGCCGCCGTTCCGGACTCCATGGCGGCGCGGAGCTCCCGCACCTCCTCCTCCAGCTTGTCCAAAGCACGGAGAGGGTCATCCCAGTCAAAGCCCGCCTTGGCGGCCTTTTTCTGGACCTTTTCCGCCCGCCACAGGGCGGGCAGGGTGTGCGGCACGGCTTCAATGGCGTCGGCCGTGGAGGCTTGACCCTTTTCCGTGCGCTTCAGCTTTTCCCAGTTTACCAGCACCTGGTCGGAATTATCCACATGGACGGTGCCGAATACATGGGGATGGCGGTACACCATTTTCTGGGCGACGCCATCCACCACATCCGCCATGGTGAAGCGGCCCCGCTCCTCCTCAATGGTGGCGTGGAACACCACCTGCATCAAAACGTCCCCCAGCTCCTCGCACATATCCACCGGGTCGTCCCGGTCCAGGGCGTCCAGCGCCTCGTAGGTCTCCTCCAGGAAATTCCGGCGGATGGACTGGTGGGTTTGCTCGGCGTCCCAGGGGCAGCCCCCGGGAGACCGGAGAAGCCGCATGATCCGAAGAAAATCCTCCCAGTCATAGCGGCGCTTACATTGAAAATCTACCATACATTGCCTGCCTTTGCAAGATAATTCATCGAAGGAATAAAATTTTCCAGGAAACCCCTTATTTTAAGTGCAGAAGTTTAATAATCGTCTCTCCCTTGGGAATGGAACGCACATCATCTGCCCGCAGGATGCGCAGGGCGATGACCAACACGGCGTATACCACCACGCCGGCGGCAATGCCCGCCAGGACGCCGGCGGCGTTGGCCGTGTAGACGCCGAGACTGCTCAAAGCCCGGTCCACGAAGCCGTGGACCGCCCAGGCGGCGGCGCCCATGAGGGCGGTGGCCACCACGGGCTTGGCGAACAGCTGGAGGTAGTGGGGCTTTTGGGGGGAATATTTCCACACGAAGAACAAATTCAGCCCCACGATGACCATGTAGCAGCACAGGGTGGAAACAGGTGCGCCCTTGATGTTGATGTCGGGATTGCCCACCAGGATGTAATTCATGATGATCTTGGTGATGCCGCCGGCGATCACGGTGAAAATGGGGATGCGCTCTTTGCCGTAGGTCTGCAAAATGGCGTTGGTCAGGATCATGATGCAGATGAAGATGAGGGCAAAGCCCAGGATGCGCAGGTGGGGGCCCGCCGCCAGGGCGTCCTCCCGCTGCATGGGAAGCACCAGAAGCTCAATGGGGGTGGACAGCACGGAAAGGCCCACGCCCGCCGGCAGGGCCAGAATGGCGATGAGGCGGAAGGCGGAGGAGATGATGCGGTCCGCCTCCATGTTGTCCTTTCTGGCCAGGGCCGCCGCCGCGAAGGGAATGAGGCTCATGGTGACGGGATAGACGAAGGATGCCACCATGTTGGGCATATCCATGGCCATGCTGTACTGGCCGTACAGCGTGGAAGCCTCCTCCTCCATCAGATGCAGGCCGTTTTGCAGCTGGCCCAGGACGATCTTAGTGTCCAGGATATTGATGATGCTCATGGCGGAGTTGCTGAGGGTGATGGGAATGCCGATGACCAGGATGCGCTTCATCACCGCTCCGCTGCCGGAAGGCACATCCAGGGAATTCGTGTGCTCCCGGTGGGTCAGCAGATAGCCGATCAAAAACAGCATGGAGATGAACGTGCCGATGGTGACACCGAAAATAGCGCCGGCGGCACCGGTATCCAGGCTCATGCCGATTTTCAGCACGTACCAGGCCAGGGGCAGACCGATGCCCAGCTTGCACAGGGCCTCCAGCACCTGGCTGACAGCGGTGGGCGCCATGTTGCCCTGACCCTGGGTATAGCCCCGCATACAGGCCAGCAGGCACACGCAGAATACCGCCGGGGCCAGCGCCTGAATGGGCAGACGGGCCATGTCGTTGTTCATGAAGCCCGCCAGCTGGGCCGCGCCGAAGAACATGAGCAAAGACCCCGCCAGGCCCAGAACGAAGAACAGCCAGATGGCGGTGCGGAAGATCTTGCGCTTTTCATTGTCCCGCCCTTGGGCGTGAGCCTCGCTGGTCATTTTAGAAATGGCCAGGGGCAGACCGGCGGTGGAGATGGTCAGCAGCACATTGTAAATGTTATAGGCTGTCTGAAAATAGGTCTTGCCCTGGGAGCCCAGGATGTTGTTCAGCGGCAGCTTGTAAAAGGCACCGATGATCTTCACAATGACCACGGCGGAGGCCAGAATGGCGGCGCCGCCTAAAAAGGACTGCTTTTTTTGATTGGACATGGAGACGTTACCTCGAAATCACAGAAAGATGCGCGGGGGACTTTTTACTTTATGGGAAACGGCGGCGCCTTATACGGCTTGCCGATGAAAATCAGAGATGATTTCATTGGAGCTTCGTATTACAACCGGGCCAGGCACGCCTTTACCAACGCGGAGAACCGGGGACCCGCCGCCTGCCCGGCGGCGATGACCTCCTCGCCGGAGAGGGGCTGGTCCAGTACGCCGGCGGCCATATTGGTGCACAGGGTGAAGCCCAGCACTTGCATACCGCAGTGGCCGGCCACAATGGCCTCCGGCACCGTGGACATGCCCACGGCGTCGGCACCCAGCAGCCGGGCGGCCCGGACCTCGGCGGGGGTCTCGTACTGGGGGCCGGGGAAATACATGTAGACGCCCTCCCGCAGGGGAATGCCCAGGGATTTGGCGGCCTGCCGGGCCACATCCCTCAGGGCGGGGGTGTATACCCGGCTCATGTCCGGGAAACGGGGGCCGAACTCGTCCACATTGGCGCCGCACAGGGGGCTGACGCCGAAGAGCTTGATGTGGTCCGTGATGAGCATGATGTCTCCCACGGAGAACTCCCGGTTCACGGCGCCGGCGGCGTTGGTGACTACCAGGGCCTCCGCTCCCAGCAGCCGCAGTACCCGCACGGGATAGGCCACATCTGCGAAGGACCAGCCCTCATAGGTGTGGAGGCGGCCCTGCATGACGGCCACCCGCTGGCCGGCCAGATGGCCGAACAGGAAGCGGCCCTTGTGGCCGGGGGCGGTGGAAAATTTCATGTGGGGCACCTCGGCGTAGGGGACCGCGATGGGGGCCTCCATGGCGTCACCCAAGGCGCCCAGGCCGGAGCCCAAAATCAGCAGCACCCGGGGGCGAAAGTCTCCCAGCCGCTGCCGCAGCGCCTGGGCGCTGGCCTCATACTGGGCATAGGTATACGGTTCCATACGGGACCTCCTTTACAGCTTCGTGCCGCACTCCCGGCAGAACTGGTCGCCCTCCCGGTTCACGGCGCCGCAGGCGGGACACCGGGCGGCCTCTTCCCGGCGGCCCAGCAGGGCGTTTATTTCCGCCAGGTGGGCGTTGAGACCGTCGATCTCCTGGAGCTTGGCCAAAAGCACGTCGGAATCCGTGGGGGTGCCGGTATGAGTGGCGTAGATCATCTCGCCCACCGTTTTCAGCTGGGCGCCTACCTGGGCCTTCAGGTCCGCCGCCCGGATGTTCAGCTTGGCGGTGGACAGCAGTGCCTCCGCCTTTTTGCCCACGCCGTAGGCGGCGTCAGCGGCGGTGTCACTGACCTGGCCGGCGGTGCGCTGGATGGCGCTCAGCAGCTCCTGCAACGTTTCATTCATGAAAAAAACCTCCTGACATGGCGGGCGGACAGCCCATAAAATCAAAGGGGAGACGCTCAGTGGTTGTCGTAAATGGAGCCGCCGATAAATTCCCGGGCCAGGGAATCGGGGGCCACGTACTTGGAATCCAGGGGCTCGATCTTCTCAAAGCCCCGCAGCATGTCGTCCACCACGCTGTACTTCCCGGCGGGGATGGCCTCCAGCAGCGGCACCACAATGGGCTTGAGGACGGCAAATTCAAAGGCCAGAGAGGAGTCGAACATCAAATCGGCGTTTTCCTTGTAGGGAGAGATGTACAGCTTTTCGCCCCGGCAGACATTGGACCACATCTTCAGGGTGAACGCGGCGTCGCTGCCCCGGAACTGGTAGTCCCGGACGATGCGGCGGCACAGCCGCAGCCAGGCGTGGTCAAACACCACGGAGCCGTCCTCGTCCCGCAGGCTGCTGCGGGCGGCGATATACAGCTTGAAGGCCCGGGGATTCTTGCCCACGATGATGTCGTTCAGGGCGTGGATGCCCTCGAAAATGGCCAACTCGTCAGGCCCCAGGCGCATTGGCTGGGACAAAATGTCCGAGCGCATCTGCCGGGAGAACTCGTACTTGGGCACGTGGATGGTCTCGCCCCGGTCCAGCATGGCGAAGTGGCGGTTCAAAAGGTCCACATCCAGGCAGAAGGGGGACTCATAGTCGATGGCGCCCTCCCGGTTCCGGGGAGCTGTTTCCGGGTCGATGGTGTTGAAATAGTTGTCCATGGACACCGTGTGGGTCACAATGCCCATTTTTTCCAGCTGTTCCTCGATTTTCAGAGCCGTGGTGGTCTTGCCGGAGCCGGAGGGACCGGACAGCAGAATGATGCGGGACTCGGTCCGGTGGTCGGCAATCTTCTGGGCCGCGGTCTCCACCTTTTTGTGGAAAGCGGCGTCGCACTCGTCCACAAAGGCCTGCGGGTCACTGCGGATGCCTTCATTCAGCTGCTTCAGAGAATACGCCATAGAAAACGCTCCTTTCAAAGATCCAGGTTGTTGTAGAACGCGGCGAAGGCCGCCTGGTTGGCAAGGCACTTTTCCGGCCGCTCCGTGTATTCCTTGGGATATTTCAGGTTGAATACCCGCTCAATGTGGTTGGTGCCCGACTCCACCATTTTCGTGGAGCCGCCGGCGCCGAAGGACAAAATGGAGCACAGCTCCGACATGATATAGATGTTGTACAGGCACTGGGCTCCATCCCGGCTCCAGCCGATGTTCTCAAAGCTGCCGGACATGTACTTCTGCCGGTACAGGTAGTAGGGGGCAAAGCCCGCGGCGCGGAGGGTGGGGGCGGCGTAATCCAGCATATCCGCCACCGCCTCGGGAGCGGGGATACGCAGCCCCTCCAGCAGGATGCGGCTGCCCTTTTTCAGAGCCAGGGTGTGCACGGTGACATTGTCCGTGCCAAAGGCGATGCAGGTGTCCAGAGACCGGCGGAAGCCATCGGGCGTATCCTCCGGCAGGCCCGCGATGAGGTCCATGTTCACGTGGGGGAAATCATATTTTGCCACCAGCTCCATGGCGGCGGACAGCTCCGCGGCGGTGTGGCGGCGGCCGATGGCCCGGAGAACGTGGTCCTCCATGGTCTGGGGATTCACGGATACCCGGTCTACCCCGTGGGCCTTCAGGACCGCCAGCTTTTCAGCGGTGATGGTGTCAGGCCGGCCGGCCTCCACCGTGACCTCTCCGCAGGTGGAGCGGTCAAAGGCCTCCTCAAAGGCCGTCAGCACCCGGTCCATCTGCTCCGCCGTCAGCGTGGTGGGGGTGCCGCCGCCCATGTAAAAGGCCCGGCACCGCAGGTCCTGCTCCCGCACCATGCGTCCGCCGGCCCTGATCTCCTCCACCAGGGCGTCCACATAGGGCGACACCAGGGAAAAGCTCTTTTCCACAGATTGGCTCACAAAGGAGCAGTAGGCGCAGCGGGTGGGACAGAAGGGAATGCCCACGTACACGGCGATATCCCGGGGGCCCAGCCCCCGGGCGGCTTGGAGCGCCTGGGCACCGGTCTCCACCGCCAGGGCGGCCCGGTCGGGGGTGACGAAATATTCGTCCTCCAGCATGGCCTGGGCCTGGGCGGGGCTTTTGCCCTCCGAAAGGGCCCAGGTGACGGGCTTGTCGGGCCGGACGCCGGTGAGCATTCCCCAGGGGGGCGTCACGCCGGTGAGGGCCCGGGCCGCCAGGAAGAAAGCGGCTCCGATGGCGTGGCGCCGCTGGCCCTCTTTTTCAAAGTCTGTGCCGAGGAGGGGACAGCCGTAGCTGTATGGCAGCGCCTTGCCGCGGAAGCTCAGCTCCACGGTCACGTGGCAGCGGTCCGCCTCCTCCCACAGGGACACAATGGCCCAGGTGTCATCCCCGGGCAAAATGGGCTCGTAGACGGGCTTTTCCCCGGGAAACAGGTTCATGAGGCTCTGCTCCACCACGTACCGCTCGTCGTGGCCTCTTAACTCCAGTTTCATATCCGTTCCTTATCCGTTCATGGCCTGGCGGAGATAGGGGTTCCAGGCCCGCTCCCGTTCCAGGGTGCTGGGCTCCATGTGGCCGGGGTATACCTTCAGGTCCCCTTCCAGGCTTCCCAGCCGCTTCAAGGAAGCCATGATTTTTTTCACGCTGCCGCCGGGGAAGTCCGTCCGGCCGCAGGACCCGGCAAACAGGGTGTCCCCGCAGAAAAGCACATTTCCGCACCGGAGGGTGACGCCGCCCTCGCTGTGGCCGGGAGTGGCCAGAACAGACAGGGTCAGGCCGCCCACGGCGATGGTGTCGCCCTCGTCGTAGTTCCGGGTGCCCGCCACCGGGGGGAACAGCTGCTGAAGGTAGGCGTCGTTTTCATACTGGTCCCGGCGGTTCAGGTACACGGGCACCTCCGGCCACTTGGCCTGGAGGTCCGCCACGGCGCCGGTGTGGTCGTAGTGGCCGTGGGTCAGCAAAATGGCGGCGGGGGCGCAGCCGGTGTCCTTCACGGCGGCGGCCACTTCCAGGGGGTCTCCGCCGGGGTCGATGACGGCGCAGCGTTTTTCTGTTTCATCGCAGAGAAGATAGCAGTTGGTCCCGATGGGACCGACCTGTAAGGTTTTGATTTCCATAATGACCTCCGAAAAAAGCTCAGGGACGGTCCGTGTCAAACAGGATGGTGACGGGGCCGTGGTTCAAAGAATCTACCTCCATCTTGGCACCGAACTCCCCGTGCTCCACGGTGAAGCCCCGCTCCCGGCAGCGGGCCATAAAGTCCTCGTACAGGGGGATAGCCAGGTCGGGCTTGGCGGCGCCGGAGAAGCCGGGGCGGCGGGAGGAGGTATCGGCGTACAGGGTGAACTGGGAGATGACCAAAAGGCCCCCCCCCACCTGCTCCAGGTTCAGGTTCATCTTGTCGTTTTCATCCTCAAATACCCGCAGGTTGCAGATCTTATCCGCCAGCTTCACGGCGGTGTCATGGGTATCGTTGGGGCCGACGCCCAGCAGCACCAGAAAGCCCTGACCGATCTGGCCGTGGACCTGACCGTCAATGGTGACGGAGGCGTGGTGAACACGGGTAACAACAGCGCGCATGTTCATTCTCCTTTTTATCATTCGCCAAAGGCGAGGGAATGTTTAACGACGTGTTTGTCAGGACATGTGCCTGACAACAGATCCTTTCTGGGGGAAAAGCCTCAAAAGGGGCTGCCCCCTCTTGCCATCATCCCGCGGGCCGCGTGACCTTCAAAACGCCGGAAATCTGGTTAAGCTTGTTCATGACCGCCTGGAGCTGCACACCGTCCCGGATACGGACCTCCAGCCGGCAGATGGCGAAGCCGTCCTCGGTGCTGCGGGTGTTGATGCCCAGCACGAAGGTGTTGGTGGTGGACAGCGCGGCGGAGATGTCCAGCAGCAGGTTGGCCCGGTCCTTGCAGATGACATCCAGAGTGGTGGGATAGCTCTCGTTGGTGTCGGAGCCCCAGGAGACCTTGATCCAGCGGCCCTCCTGGCCGGGAGCGGTGCGCTTGGCCAGGGTGGCGTTGGGGCAGTCCGCCCGGTGGACGGACACGCCGTAGCCCCGGGTGATAAAGCCCACGATCTCGTCGCCGGGGACGGGGGTGCAGCACTTAGAGAACTTCACCAGGCAGTTGTCCAGACCCTCCACGATGATGCCCTGCTCGCTTTTCACCCGCTTGGGCGCCGGAGATTTGACCTCCTCCGGCTTGGCGGTCTTGGCCTCACTGGCCTCCACGGCCAGCTTTTCCGCCTGGTGCAGCTTGGCGATGCGCTGCAGCTCGCCCTGCATCCGGCTGACGGCCTTCTGGGCGGTGAAGCCGCCGTAGCCAATGGCGGCATACAGGTCATCCAGGGTGGGATAGGATACCTTTTTCAGCAGCAGGGGCAGCGTCTCCGCGGAGATGACGTCCCGCATGGCGATGCCGCAGTGTTTCAGCTCCGCTTCAAAGGCGGAGCGGCCGTTGGCGATGTTCTCGTCCCGCTTCTCCTTTTTGAACCACTGGCGGATCTTGCTGCGGGCCTCGCTGGACTTGGCGATGTTCATCCAGTCCCGGCTGGGGCCCTTGGCGGCCTTGGAGGTAAGGATCTCCACGATGTCGCCGTTTTTCAGCACATAGTCGAAGGTGACGATGCGGTTATTGACCTTGGCGCCTACCATGTGGTTGCCCACGGCGGAGTGAATGGCGTAGGCGAAGTCAATGGGGGTGGCACCGGCAGGCAGGTTTTGCACGTCGCCGTTGGGGGTGAACACAAACACCTCATCGGAGAACATGTCGATCTTCAGGGAGTGGATATACTCCTCGGCGTCGGCACCCTCCTGGTTTTCCAGCAGGCGTCGGACCCACTCGTAGCGGCCCTCCGTTCCGGCACCCTGACCGCCCTGCTTGTATTTCCAGTGGGCGGCCACGCCGTATTCGGCCACCTCGTGCATCTCCCGGGTGCGGATCTGCACCTCGAAAGGGATGCCGTCGCCGCCCACGACGGTGGTGTGGAGAGACTGGTAGCCGTTGGGCTTGGGGGTACCGATATAGTCCTTGAACCGGCCCAGGATGGGCTTGTAAATGTCATGGATGACGCCCAGCACGTTGTAGCAGTCGCCCACATTCTCCACGATGACCCGGAAGGCGAACAGGTCGAAAATCTCGTCCAGGGACTTGTTCTGGTTGAACATCTTCCGGTAGATGGAGTAGGGGTGCTTCATGCGGCCGTAGACGATGTGCTCAATGTCCAGCTCGTTCAGCCGGTCGTCGATCTGGACCTGGGTCCGCTGCATGAAGGCTTCGTACTCCTGACGCTTTTCGTCCAGCTTGGAAACGATCTCCTCATAGCCGATGGGGTCCAGGTATTTTAAAGACAGGTCCTCCAGCTCCCACTTGATGCGCTGCATGCCCAGCCGGTGGGCGATGGGGGCGTAAATCTCCATGGTCTCCAGGGATTTTTGCTTCTGTTTGGCCGGGGACTGGTACTCCATGGTCCGCATATTGTGGAGCCGGTCGGAGATCTTGATGAGAATGACGCGGATGTCCTTGCTCATGGCGATGAGCATCTTCCGCAGGTTCTCCATCTGCTCGTCTTCCTTGGTGGCGTACTGGATACGGGTCAGCTTGCTGACGCCCTCCACCAGGTTGGCGATGGTGGGCGAGAACAGCTTTTCCACATCCTCATGGGTGGCGGGGGTATCCTCGATGACATCGTGGAGCAAGGCGGCCATGATGGACTCGGAGTCCAGCTTCTGTTCCGCCACGATCTGGGCCACGGCCAGGGGATGGATGATATAGGGCTCGCCGCTTTTGCGCTTTTGCCCCTCATGGCATTGATCGGCGTACTCGAAAGCCGCCCGGATCTGGGCAAAGTCCGCAGAGGGGTTATACATCCGTATGGTCTTTTCCAGATTTTCGTATTGTTCCTGAATGGTCATACAACGTCACCTCAGTTCCGATCGGCCGCGCCGCCGCGCAGCCGGGAGAGATAGGGAGAGGCGAACAGGTCCACCTTTCCCTGAATGGGATTCAGACGCAGGGTCAGCCGCCCGCCGTCCTGGCTCGCGGACAAAAGCCCCCGCTCGTCAAAGACCAGCAGGGCCAGTCCCGCCCGCAGGAAGCTCTCCCCGCCGCCGGCCTGGGCCGCCAGCTGCCGCAGAAAAGGCAGCTGGTCCTCTTCCGCCTTTCCCTGGCGGAGCCGCCGCTCCAGCAGCACCCAGTATGTGCCGAACTGTTCCCGGGAGGCGCTCAGGCGGGCGGTCTCCTGGGCGGTGAGGGGCCCGCCGGCCGCCAGCCGGTCCAAAAGCTCCAGGTCCGCCGCCTCGTGGCGGCTGGGGGTCAGGGAGGGCCGGATGTCAATGAGCTGCAATTGCAGCGTGGTATTGCCCCGGAAGGTGTTGGCCTGGAGGTAGAAGGCGGCGTCCACCCGCATACCGGCGGCAACGCCGCACTCGGCTTCCGTTACGGAGAAGAAAATGGCGTCAAACCGGCAGGTTCCCTTGGAGAGCCGCAGCTTCAGATGCTTGCCCTGACCCACGGACTGGACGGCGTCCACCGTGGCGCCCAGCAGGGCGAAGGTGGGCCGGGGATTCCCGGCGCCGTAAGGCTCCAGCTGGCTCAGCTGCTCCACCTCCGACAGCGACACATCGCCGGGACAGGTAATGGCCGCGTCGATGTCCAGGGAACTGACGGGCAGCTCTCCGCCGGAGGCGGAGCGGACATAGCGGTTCATCCGCTGGCGGAAGGCCTCGATATTGGCCTCCGGAATGGTGAAGCCCGCCGCCAGCTCATGGCCGCCGAAACCGTCCAGCAGGTCGGCGCAGGACTCCAGGGCGGCGAACAGGTTGAATCCGCCGTAGGACCGGCAGGAGCCCTTGCCCGTGCCGTCCTTCAGGTGGATCATAAAGCTGGGGCAGGAGTATTTTTCGCTGAGGCGGGAGGCCACGATGCCCACCACGCCCTGGTGCCAGTTCTCACTGGAGAGGACCAGGGCGGAGCGCTCCTCACTGCGCAGGTTTTGGATCTTGCTGACAGCGTCGGCGCAGATGGCCTGCTCCACCGCCTGGCGCTCCCGGTTCAGGTCGCACAGCTGCCGGGCCAACTCCTCCGCCCGGGCGGGGTCGGAGGTCTCCAGCAAATCAGCGGCCAGGTCCGCCTTGCCCATGCGGCCGGCGGCGTTGATGCGGGGAGAGAGGACAAAGCCGATCTGGATGGAGGTGATGGGCTTGCCCAGCAGGCCCGATTCCTTCAACAGGGCGTGGACGCCCACAAAATCCGTGTGGGGCAGGGCCTCCAGGCCGCAGGAGACAATGGTGCGGTTCTCTCCCTCCATGCGCATGACATCGGCCACAGTGCCGATGGCCGCCAGGGTGCAGTACCGGGCGAACAGGGCGTCCTCCCGGCTCTCACCGCCCAGGGCCAGTACCAGCTTCAGCGCCACACCCACGCCGGCCAGATGCTTGAAGGGGTAGGGGCAGTCGGGGCGGTGGGGGTCCACCACCGCCACGGCGTCAGGCAGCATCTCCTTGCACTCGTGGTGGTCCGTTACCACCACATCCATGCCCAGGGAGCGGGCAAAGGCCACTTCCTCGTTGCCGGTGATACCGCAGTCCACGGTGATCATCAAGGTGGCGCCCTGGTCGTGGAGGCTCTGGATGGCGTCGCAGGAGAGGCCGTAGCCGTCCTCAATCCGCCGGGGAATGTAGCGCAGGCACTTCACGCCGCAGCTTTTCAGATAATCCATCAGCAGCACCGTGGAGGTGATGCCGTCCACATCATAGTCGCCGAACACCGCGATGGTCTCGCCGCCGACGATGGCCCGCTGGATGCGCTCCACCGCCTTATCCATGTCCCGCATGAGCATGGGGGAGATGGTCAGAAAACGCTCCCGGTCCAAAAATTCCGCGGCGTCCTCCACGGTGGAGATGCCCCGGGCGGCCAGCACCGTGGACAGCAGGTACGGATATCCGGCACTGCGCAGGAGGGATACATCCTGCTCTTTCAGCGTGCCGATGGCCCATTTCTTGAATTTCACAGGCGGTCCCTCCTTTCAAAAGTCATTTTTTGGGCATAAGAATCCACGATAACTATTCTATTATAGCAGACCGGCAACGCCAGGTAAAGAAAAAATGTGTTTCCAAAACTCTGAAATTGCAGGGAACGCCCAGGCTTCGACAGGCTTTGTTTGACTGATCTGTCAAATTTTGATACAATGCCATCGTGAAATTTCCGCAAAGAAGGAGAAACGACACATGAGACGATTCATTGGCCGGTCACTGGCCTGTATCCTGTTGGCGGCTTTGCTGGTGGGCAACGTGCCCGCGGGAGCCGTGTCCACGGGATTTACGGATGTACCGGCGGACAGCTGGGCGGCGGCGGACATCCGCCGCTGTGTGGAACTGGGGCTTTTCCAGGGAGAGACATCTACCTGCTTCGGCATGGGGCACCAGATGACCCGGGCCGCCTTTGCCGTGGTGCTGTGCCGCCTGTTTGGCTGGGATATGGAGACGCCGGAGGCGGGCACCTATGATGACGTACAGGATACCGGCGCCTGGTATTTCAGTGCGGTGGAGACTGCCTACGCCCACGGCGCCATCACCCGGCAGACGGAGAATTTTCGCCCCAAGGATTCCATCACCCGGGAGGAAATGGCGGTCATGCTGGTGCGGGCTCTGGGATGGGGCACCATCGCCGGACTTGCCCAGGACCTGCCCATACCCTTTACGGATGTGAGTACCAACGTGGGCTATATCTCCATGGCCTATGAGCTGGGCATCGTCAACGGCACTTCCGCCACCACCTTTTCTCCCGACCGCACCGCCACCCGGGAGCAGGCGGCGGTCATGCTCATGCGGGTCTATGACAAGTACCGCGCTGCCGCGCCGTCTTTGACGGGCATCGCCGCGGACGGCTCCGGAGACTGGAGCGGCTGCGAGGCGGTGGCCATCACCGGCGGGCGCCTTTCCACCGCCTCGGGCCGTGTCCAGCTGGCGGTCCCTGATGCGGAGCGGCGGGAAATGATGCAGTCCGCCGCCCGTTCGGCCGGCACCAAAGCCCTGCTTTATGTGACCGGCGGCAGCAACGCATTGCAGGGAAAGAGCGCGGAGACCGCTGCAGCGCTGGCCCAGGCGGTGGAGGATGGCGGCTATGACGGACTGTATCTGGACCTTCCCCAGCTGGCAGACAACCGCCGGACCGCTCTAACGGAAACCGTGGCCGCCCTGCGGGAAAAGCTGGGCGAAAAGCTGCTGTATGTGACGGCAGAAGCCCCTGCCTGGCAGGGCAAAACGTACAGCGCCTATGACTACGCTGCCCTGGCGGCATCAGCGGACCGGCTGGTCTTGCGGGTGGCGCCGTATCAAAAAACGGCGGACGGCTTTACCGTTGCGCCGCTGGAGCCCATGGAGGAGGTATACTGCGCCCTGGCGGAGCTGAAAGACACCGTCCCGGCGGGGAAGCTCTCGCTGCTGCTGACCACTGCCGGCAGCCAGTGGAAAAATGGAAAGCGGGTCTCCAACCCCAACAGCGGCGAGATCGCGGAGCTGCTGGCGGATGAAAAGAACACGGAGTCGTATTATTCCAGCCGCTACGCCTGTGCTTATCTGGTACAGAAGGCGCAGGGCAATACTGTGACGGTGTGGTATCTGGACCGTCAGGCGGCGGAGGCCCGGCGGCAGATGTGCGCCTTTTTCGGCGTGGACCAGATCTGCCTGAGCAGTCTGGACGCCGTGTCCCAACAGCTGCTGGAGGGACTGCGGTAAAAGAATTCCGGCGTGCCCGGGGGCACGCCGGAGTGCTTGAAAAGGGTGAAAAAGAGGAGGGCGGAGCCCTCCTCTTTCTTTTCCGATTCACAGATACTTCTGCATTCCGTCAGTGGCGGCGGATGCATCCGCGCTGATGGTGGTGGTGAACTTGATGCCGTTCTGCTCGCCGAAGGAATCCAGCCAGTTCAGGAAGGTCTCCGTCTCATTGCACACTTCCCCGCCAACGATCTTGCAAAGATTGTCGATAAACACATGGGAGATGTCATAGTTACCAGCGTACAGGCCGCTGATAAAGCCGCGCAGCAACTCATAGCTGCTCAGCCGGTATTCCTGAGCGTCGATCAAGCGAATATGATAATGGATATCGTACATCATGTTGCGGTTGGCCTCAATGCAAACCACGTTGCCGGGCTCGTCCTTCGCCGCGTTGTTGATCAGTTCGATGAGCTGCTTGGTCTTGCCGGAACCCTTGACGCCCATAATCAGTCTGACCATAATAAATCACTCCTGTCTCACTAATAGAATCGCCGGGGGAAAGGGATAGATTGCTATGTTCAGCATACCATAAGAATTTGCAAAAGACAATGCAAAAAAGCAAGTTCAAACTTTGTTCATAATGTAATATTGACAGCGAACCGTCATTTTGGCGGGAAAGCCGTGCCGTTACTCCGCCAGCTTGGCCTCCAGGTCTGCCTTCCGGTCTTCGTAGCCGGACTTGCCTCCCCATGGGACCGGTCCCATGGGGACCCCTCGGATAGGACTTGACCTGCCGGGAGTGAATCCCGTCAGGTCCGAGGTTTTGGCCTTTGGCCAAAACGCTCGTACGCCGCTTATGCGGCGGCTCCTGGGCAAGCGGCGCTTGTCAAACGCCGCCGTTACTCCGCCAGCTTGGCCTCCAGGTCTGCCTTCCGGTCCTCATAGCCGGGCTTGCCCAGGAGGGCGAACATGTTTTTCTTGTAAGCCTCCACGCCGGGCTGGTCAAAGGGATTCACGTCCAGCAGGTAGCCGGACAGGCCGCAGGCGTACTCAAAGAAGTAGATGAGCTGGCCCAGGCCCTCGGCGGTCTTGCCGTCGGTCTCCACAATGATATTGGGGACGCCGCCCTCCGTATGGGCCAGAAGCGTGCCCTCCATGGCGCGGTCCCGGATGAAGTCCATGTCGGTGCCGGCTAGGAAGTTCAGACCGTCGCCGTCGGCCTCGTCCCGGGGCACAGCCAGACGGTGCTCAGAGGCGCCCAGGCGCACCACGGTCTCGAACATAAGGCGCTTGCCCTCTTGGATGTATTGGCCCATGGAGTGAAGGTCCGCGGTGAACTCCACGCTGGCGGGGAACAGGCCCTTCTCGTCCTTGCCCTCGCTCTCGCCGTACAGCTGCTTCCACCATTCCAACATGAAGCGGAAGGCAGGGTCGTAGCAGGCCAGCAGCTCCACGGAGCGGCCGGAGCGGTACAGCTCATAGCGGATGGCGGCGTAGCGCCAGGCGGGGCAGTCGTAGGAAGCCTCGGCGCATCGGTCCATCATCTGGGCGGCACCCCGCATCAAGGCGTCGATGTCCACGCCGGCGACGGCGATGGGCAGCAGGCCCACGGCGGTCAGCACGCTGTACCGGCCGCCCACATCATCGGGTACCATGAAGGTCTCCCAGCCCTCGGCGTCCGCCAGGGACTTCAAAGCGCCGCGGCTCTTATCGGTGGTGGCGTAGATGCGGGCATTGGCACCCTCCTTGCCGTACTTCTTCTCCAGCGCCTCCCGGAAGAAGCGGAAGGCCACGGCGGGTTCCGTGGTGGTGCCGGACTTGGAGATGACGTTCACGGAGAAATCCACATCCTCCACCAGCTCCAAAATTTCCTGGAGGGCGTCGGCGGACAGGCCGTTGCCGGCGAAATAAATGTTGGGAGTGTCCTTCTTTTTCAGGTTGTAGTTGGGGGAGCACAGGCAGTCGATGACGCCCCGGGCACCCAGGTAGGACCCGCCGATGCCGATGACCACCAGAGCCTGGGAATGGCTCTGGATCTTGGCGGCGGCCTGCTTGATGCGGGCGAACTCGGCGCGGTCATAGCTGCGGGGCAGGTGGACCCAGCCGGTGAACTCGCCGCCGGCGCCGCTGGCATTCTGGAGCTTTTCATGGGCGTGCTTCAAACGGGGCGCCAGAGCTTCCTCATAAGGCATGGGCAGGAAGGATTTCATATGGAACAGCTTGACATCCAGCATAAAAACAAGTCCTTTCATTTGTTTTGGCGGGCAGGCCGCTTGCGGGGATATCTTAAAAAAGTATACCATCCTGCCCCGGCAACAGCAAGAGAAAACCGTCGGGGTTTGGCAAAATTACCTTATCCTGCCAGAAACGCGGTGCGCAGCAGACGCAGCAGCATCTGGGAAAACGTGATGCGGGGCACGGTCTCTCCCGCCAGGATAGGGATCTCCGCCGCCGTCTCCTCCCCCGCCGTCACGGTGAGGGTCCCCAGCCGGTCCCCGGCCTCCACCGGCGCCGCCGCGGAATCCACCAGCTCCACGGTCTGGGTCAGATCTCCGGCCCGGGCTTTCTCCAGCAGCAGTACATTCCCCTCCCCCAGTACCGGCTGTACGGTGGACTGGGTCCCCAGTTCCACCGGCACAGGCGGCAGGGCCTCCTCCGGTACGATGGTTTTCAGCGCGTAGGTGGAAAAGCCGTAGCTGAGAAGGGCTTTGGCGTCCTCAAACCGCTGGGCGGAGGTGGCGCCCTTCATAATGACGGAGATGAGCTCCATGCCGTCCCGCTCCGCTGTGGCGGACAGGCAGTACAGGGCGCCGTCGGTGGAGCCGGTCTTCAACCCCGTGGCGCCCTCGTAGAAACGGATGAGCTTGTTGGTGTTCACCAGCTGGGAGGCACCGTTTCGCAGGGTGTCCATCCAGATGGTGGTGTAGCGGCGGATGTCCGGGTGCTTTAAGATCAGCTCCCGGCTCATGATGGCGATGTCGTAGGCGGAGGTGAGATGGCCCTCCGCCGGCAGGCCGGTGGCGTTTTGAAAGGTGGTGTCCTCCATGCCCAGCTCCGCCGCCCGCTGGTTCATCCGCTCCACAAAGGCCTCCTCGCTGCCGGCTACCTGCTCCGCCAGAGCCACGGCGCAGTCATTGGCGGATACCACGCACACGGCCTTGAGCATATCGTCCACGGTCATCTGCTCGTTCTCCTTCAGCCAGATTTGGCTGCCGCCCATGGAGCAGGCATGGGCGGAGGCGGTGATCACGGTGTCGTAGCTGAGCTGGCCGCTGTCGATGGCCTCCATCACCAGCAGCAGCGTCATGATCTTTGTAACGCTGGCAGGCTCCAGGCGGGCGTGCTCGTCCTTGGCGAACAGCACGGTGCCCGTCTCCTTCTCCATCAGCAGCGCAGAGGGCGCCGACACCTCAATGGCGCCTGCGCCGGTGGTCAGCACCAGCACCGCACCCAGAACGGCAAGGAATTTTTTCATGGTGATCCCCCTTATCAACAGATGGTAAACTGTATGAAAAAAGAGGGACGGTCATGACAAGCGGGAATACGGGAAACGTCCCCACAAGCACAGAGGCCTGCGGGGACGTTTGCAACATTATTTGTTCAGGGCGTCCAGAGGCAGAAACGTCTTCTCCGCCCGCAGCATCCGGCAGACATCGCAGTTTTCGACCTCCCGCAGGACCTGCTGCCGGATCTCCTCCGGCACATCACCGATGATCTCCGTCTGATAGAAAAACGTGAGGTGGTCCAGGTCGGAGCGGTCCAGCTCCACCTTTGTGACCACTTCCTCATAGGAGGCGGACCGTTCGTTCAAAAGTCCCCTGGTGGTCATGTTCATGCAGGCGGCAAAGGCGGACATCAGGTATTCGCCTGGCCGGGGATACAGGCCGGAGCCGCCGCTCTCGACCGGAACATCCGCGTAATAGGTGCAGCTGCCGTTGGAAAGGGTGGCCATGCGCTTGTCCGGGCCACCTTTGACTGTGATCATAAAAAGTGCCTCCTGCTTTTGAATTTGGCTCTGGATTGATGATAACACAAGGCTGTGAGAGGACACAAGGAAAGCGTCATAAAATGAAGCGGCAGGGCGCGACATTTTTCAGGTTGCAATTTTTCAAAAGGCCTGCTATAATAGCCTCCAGACATGCGGCTATAGTTCATCGGTAGAACGGCAGCTTCCCAAGCTGCATAGGTGGGTTCGACTCCCATTAGCCGCTCCAACTCGTCGCAAGCGTCATATCGCTTGCGACGAATTTTTATGCTTCACATCAAAACTCATCCCGCGCTCATTCTGCTGCTCCTCGCTTTCGGCCGCGATCCGTTTCACTGGGTTCGCGGCCGAGGAACAGGGATGACGGCGGATAGTACGTTTATCACGTTGGTACACGTCGGAGCAAGCTTTATATCGCTTGCTCCGACTTTTTTCAAAAGTCAGAGCGCGCTCATGCCGCTGCTCCTCCTTTCCAAACCGAACCCGCTGCGCTGGGCTTCGGTTTGGCTTTGGAAACGCCCGTTTCGTGAGACAGCATTTTTATCACATTGACGCAGCGCAAACACAACCCCCGGGACGAAAGTCCCGGGGGTTGTGTTTACAAATGCTCAGCCGTTGTAATTCTTCATACGCCAGACGATAGCGGACACCTGGCCGCGAGTCAGAGTATTGCTGGGACGGAAGGTGCTGGTACCGCCGGAGAAGTAGCCCTCCACGATGCCTGCGGCGCTCAGCGCCTGCACATACACATCGGAGGTGTCCGTGAAGGGCTTGACGCTGGAGAGGTCGGAGGTGTTCAGCTCCATGGCCTTGGCGGCGATCTGCGCCACGGCCAGACGGGTGATGGGCGCGTCCAGGTTCACGGTGCCGCTGATGAGCTTGTCAGCCTTGGCCTTGGTCAGATAACCGCTGGCCCAGTGGGTGCTGGTCTTCTCCTGAACGGGGTACCCGGCGGCCAGCATGATGAGCTTCAGGGCCTGACCGTAGGTGACGGTGTTGTTGGGACGGAAGGTGCCGTTGGCATAGCCGTCGATGACATCCGCGTCACACATCTCCACCACGTACTTATAGCACCAGGTGGAGGAGGTCACATCGGAGAACTTGGGGATGGAGCTCACCACGCCCAGAGAGAATTTGCCCATGGCAATGGCGTTGCCGCTGGCGTTGTAGGCCACATAGGGGATCTCCACGGAGCCGGTGAAGCCGCTGGCAGGCACAAACTGCAGATTGGAGATCTTGCTGGTGCCGGTGCCGCTGTACGCATACAGCGTGGAGGTGTTGGCCTTGGTGCCGTTGGTCAGCTGGACGGTGCCCTGGCTGGAGGAGGGCAGCGCCAGCAGGCGGATGCTGCCCATGGTCAGCCCGGTGCCCTTGAACACGGCACTGGAGATGGCGCTGGCGGGGAAGGTGACGGCGGTACCCTTGGGGGTGACGCCGTAGACTTCGGACATGGAGTCCAGAGTGATACTGATGAGGATGCTGCCGGACGCGGACTTGGAGCCGCTGCCGTAAGCGGTGAAGGAGATGCTGGGGCAGTAGTTGAAGCCGTTGGGGATAAAGGTCAACTCGCTGAGGGCGCAGTCCTTGGTGCTGTCGGGGCTGAAGTAGAATTTGTAATCCTTGCAGTTGTCGGCGGTCAGGCGAACCTTTGTGTCACCGTATTTGCTGGCGCCGTAATAGTTGTAATACAGGCTGCCGGAGACGGGTACGCCGGTGATCTTCACATATTCCAGCGTGCTGCTGGGATAGGAGGTCTTCAGGAATCTGGCGAAATCGTTGAGGTTCAGCTGCACGGAGCTGGTATAAGTGGCGAAGTAGCGGATGTCGGCGGCACCCTTGCCGGAGATGGAGGTCTCGCTGCCGGTGCTTTCGGGGATAATAGCCAGCACGCCGTCTACATAGGTATCCTCGTCGTACCAAGCCCGGAAGTCCAAAAGCAGGGTCTCGTCAAAATCATCATCTGCCACAAAGCTCAGGTCGTCCAGGGCGTAGTCGCCGTAGTCGTCGGAGCTGTAATAGAAGGCTTCATCGGTGAGGTCCGTCTTGGAGAACTTTTCTTCCTTCTTGCCATCGTAATCGTAGTAGATGGCACCGTCGGCGGACTTATAGGAGTTGTCGGGGTAGAAGGTGACCCAGCGGAGGGTCTTGGAGTACTCCTCCTTGAAGAACTTGCTGAAATCGGAGCGGTCGAATTCCGCCTCGCCGCCGGCGGTCACGGTGTAGTTGATGTCGCCCTTTTTCTCACTGTCCTCCACATCGCCGATGCGGATCTCCAGCACGCCGTCCAAGGTCTCGTCATCGCCGTACAGGGTGAATTTCAGGGTGACCACCTCGCCGTCGGCGTCCTCGTCCGCCAGGAAGGAGAGCTTGCCGATGGGATAGTCGCCGCTCTTGGAGTACTCGAACTCATAGTCGTCCAGGCTGCTCTTGGTGATCTTCTCCTCTCCCTTGCCGTCGTAATCGAAGTACAGAAGGCCCACGGAGGAAGTCAGATTGTCGCTGCTGGTGAAGACCACGGAGCGGAAGGTGTCATCGCACTCGTCCTCAAAGAGCTCTTTAAACTCCGCACGGTCAAAGACCACCTTGTCATCGGGCTCCACTTCCAGAACCAGGTCGGCCTTGCTGGAGGAGCCGCTGCCCTTGCCGACCTTCACGGTCACGGAAGCCTCCACATCATCGTCATCGCCGTAGAGGGTGCAGCTGAGGGTGATGGTGTGGTCGGAGGCGCCTTCAGCGGCCACAAAGCTCAGGCTGCCGATGGGGTAGGCGCCGGTCTTGGAGTATTCGAACTCATAATCATCCATATCGCTCTTGGTGATCTTTTCCTCCTCCTTGCCGTCGTAATCAAAGTAGAAGGAACCGTAGGTGGTCTTATAAGAGCTATCTGGCGTGAAGACGGCGTAGTCGAATTTGCCGCCGCAGACGTCCTCATACAGCTCCTTGAAATCGGAGCGGTCAAAGGTCACGCTCTCCCCGGCAGAGACCTTGTAGGAAATGTCGCCGCCGCTGCTGGAGGCGGTATACAGGGCATAATACGTGGTGTTGGCGGTCAGGGTGGTCTTGGCCACCTGGGAGGAGGTCAGATAGCTCTGGCCGCTGTACAGGGCGGAGGAACCGGGGTTCTTGGTGGTCCAGCCCTTGAAGGTATAGGTCTTGCTGCCGCTGCTGGCTTTGGACGGCGTGCCGGGCGCGGAGGGGGCGGAGCCCTTCTTCACGCTCTGGGTCTTGAAGGACTTCGTGCCGTTCATAAAGGTGACGGTGATGGTGGCGGTGCCCATGGTATAGCCGCAGGTATCGCACTTGCCGTCGTTATTCAGGTCCACATGGCCGCCCAGGTTGTCCTGATAGCCGCAGACGGAGCACTGGTCCCAATGGTTGTTGGCGTCGTACTTCATGGTGCCGCTGTACGTATGGGCCTCATGAGCGGTCTGGGCGCCGCAGTCAGAGCATTTCTTCCAGTGGGAGACGGCATCTTTTTCATAAACGGAGGACCACTGATGGTTGGCCGTCTGGATACCGGTGCAGCCGCTGGTCAGGCAGGTGCGCTGGTGCTGCTGGTCATTCAGCTTTTGCCAGGTGCTCCAGTTGTTATGGCCGCAGTCCGCCGCCAGAGCGGTGGGCATCAGCCCGACGATCAGCGTCAGGGCCAGCAGGAAGGCCGATAGCTTTTTCTTCCAATAACTCTTCATGTTTCCCTCCATTTATGGTCACGAAGATGTTGCTTCCTCTCTACCTATACCATATCGGAAAAGCCCTCTGAAATCATGAACAAACTATGAACAACCGCTCTTTTTCAGAAGCCGGCGGAGAAAAAATCCCGCTGGCAGACAGCCATTGCCGGCGAAAAAGGGGAATGTGCAGAATTTTCAGCGGTTTTACACGTTTTTCTTTACAAAAAAACTTTCTTTCGTTATAATACTATGGCTAATGAAATTCAGTGAATGGAGAATCGCCATGGCTTTGATCGAGTACGATGAATACAAGCAGAAGCTCCGGGACCTGGGGCCCGAACTGGACAAGCTGTCTGCCGCGCTGGACATTGAGAGCGCCCGGCAGGAGGCGGCCCGGCTGGAGGAGGAGACCGCCCAGGACGGCTTCTGGAATGACCTGGAGCGGTCCCAGAAGGTGCAGATGCGCTTAAAGCAGCTGCAAAACAAAGTGGCCCGGCAGGAGAAGCTCATCGGAGAGTGGGAGGACCTCACCGCCCTTTGCGAGATGGGCCAGGAGGCCGAGGATGAGGAGCTGCTTGCCGAATTGAAGGAGGGCTTCGCCGCCCTGGAGGAGAAGGTGGAGGAGACCCGGATGACCACCCTGCTCTCCGGCGAGTATGACAACTCCAACGCCATCTTGCAGTTCCACGCCGGCGCCGGCGGCACCGAGGCCCAGGACTGGGCCCAGATGCTCTACCGGATGTACACCCGCTGGGCTGAGCGCCATGGCTTCGTCTACAAGATCCTGGATTATGAGGACGGCGACGAGGCTGGCATCAAGTCCGCCGCCATCTCCATTGAGGGCGAGAACGCCTACGGCCTTTTGAAGAGTGAAAACGGCGTTCACCGGCTGGTCCGTGTCTCTCCCTTTGACGCCAACGCCCGCCGCCAGACCTCCTTTGCCGCCATCGAGGTCATGCCGGAGATGGAGGACGATGACTCCGTGGAGATCCGGGAGGAGGATATCGAGATGCAGGTCTACCGGGCCTCCGGTGCCGGCGGCCAGCACGTCAACAAGACCTCATCCGCCGTCCGCCTCATCCACAAGCCCACGGGCATCGTGGTGGCCTCTCAGCAGGAGCGCAGCCAGTTCCAGAACAAGGACAACTGCATGAAGATGCTGCGGGCAAAGCTGTTGGAGCTGAAGGCCCAGCAGCACGCGGAGAAGATCTCCGACATCAAGGGCGTTCAGATGAAGATCGAGTGGGGCAGCCAGATCCGCTCCTATGTGTTCATGCCCTACCAGATGGTGAAGGACACCCGCACCGGCTATGAGACCAGCAACATCGACGGCGTTATGGACGGCGACCTGGATGGCTTCTTAAATGCGTATCTGACGCAGCTGGCCACCGGCGAGCTGAAAAAGTAAGTCGATGTGGAGGGTCTCCGCCGCAAGAGCGGCGCACAAGCGTTTTGCGGAGCAAAACCTTGAAATGGGCGGGCTCTGCCCGGCCATTTGAGTTCCATGCGGGGTCCCCGCGCGTCGAAGGCGCGAGGGGTGCGCCAGCAACATCGACGGCGTTATGGACGGCGACCTGGATGGCTTCTTAAACGCGTATCTGACGCAGCTGGCCACCGGCGAGCTGAAAAAGTAAAAGCACCTGCAAAAAGGCGCGGCTGCAAGAGCCGCGTCCTTTTTCTGCCAAGCAAATCATATCGTGAAAGGAACATCGGAAATGAACGATCAGACCCCCGCCGCAGGCGCGGCACCCCAGGAAAACAAGATGGGCGTTCTGCCCGTGGGCCGGCTGCTGGCCAGCATGGCTATTCCCATGATGATCTCCATGCTGGTCCAGGCCATGTACAATGTGGTGGACAGCGTGTTCGTCTCCCGCATCAGCGAAAACGCCCTCAATGCCGTGAGCCTGGCCTTTCCCCTTCAAAACCTGATGATCGCCGTGGGCGCCGGTACCGCCGTGGGCATCAACGCTCTGCTGTCCCGGTCACTGGGCGAGAAGCGCCAGGACATGGCCGACCGGGCCGCCGGCGCCGGCATCTTTTTGTCGCTGTGCAACGCCGTGGTGTTTGCCTGCATCGGCATCTTCCTCTCCCGGGCCTTTTTTATGGCCCAGGCCAAAAGCGTGCCGGAGATCGTGGAGATGGGCACCGCCTATACCCGCATCTGCCTGGGACTGTCCGTGGGCCTGTTCAGCCAGTTCTGCTTTGAGCGCCTGCTCCAGTCCACGGGGCGGACCGTCCTGGCCATGGCCACACAGTTGGTGGGCGCCCTCATCAACATCGTACTGGACCCCGTCTTCATCTTCGGCCTGTTCGGTATGCCCCGTCTGGAAGTAGCCGGCGCGGCGGTGGCCACGGTGCTGGGCCAGATCGTGGCGGCACTGCTGGCCATCCTCCTGAACCTGAAGAAAAACCCCGATATCCATATCCGGCCCAAGCTCATCCGTTGGGACAAGACGGTGGCCCGGGAGATCTACCGGGTGGGCGTTCCCTCTATCGTCATGCAGTCCATCGGCTCCGTCATGACCTTCGGCATGAACAAGATCCTCTTTGTGTTCACCCCCACCGCCACGGCGGTGTTCGGCGCCTACTTCAAGATCCAGAGCTTTATCTTTATGCCTGTGTTCGGCCTGAACAACGGCATGGTGCCCATCATTTCCTATAACTACGGCGCCGCCCGGCTGGAGCGGGTGTGGAAGACCGTGCGGCTGACCATTTTTACCGCCGTGAGCATCATGTGCCTGGGCTTTTTGGCCTTCCAGACCATCCCCGGCCTGCTGCTGTCCCTGTTTGACGCCTCCCCGGAGATGACGGCCATCGGCGTCCCCGCCCTGCGGATCATCAGCATCTCCTTCCTGCTGGCGGGCTTCTGTATTATCGCCGGGTCCGTATGCCAAGCCGTGGGCAATCCCCTGTACAGCATGGTGGTCTCCGTGTGCCGCCAGCTGGTGGTGCTGCTGCCGGCGGCGTGGCTCCTGTCCCGGACGGGGCGGTTGGAGCTGGTGTGGTGGTCCTTCCCCATTGCCGAGGTTGCCTCCGTCACCCTCAGTGCCATTTTCCTGCGGCGCACCGTCCGCAGCGCCAACGCCCGGATGAAGGGCGCGTCTGCCAGAAGCAAACTGTTATAAAGAAGCGCCCCGGAACGAGAGTTCCGGGGCGTTTTGCCGCTTATTTGTTCAGATATTCCTTCGGGTCCACCGCATCGCCGTCCTTGGTGACGGAAAAATGCAGATGGGGCCCCTGGGCGCTCTCCGCCGCGGCAGTGGTGCCCACGGCGCCGATGACCTGCCCGGCGGTGACGGTGTCCCCCTGCTCCACGGCGGGGGTGGCCTGGAGGCAGGCGTAGGTGGTCTGGTAGCCGCCGCTGTGGCGCAGGGTCACGGTGGTGCCCATGAGGGCGTCATCCTCCACGGCCAGGACCGTGCCGGCGCTGGCGGCCAGGACCTTCGTACCTGCCTGGGCGGAGATGTCGATACCGTCATGGGTCCGCCAGTCCCCCATGGTCTCGCTGTACACCAGCTGGTCCACGGAGAAGGCGGTCACCACCTTCCCGCTGAGGGGCGACACCACCAGCTGGGGCGCTTCCGCCGCCACCGGCACCTCCGGCTCCGGCACGCTTACCTCCGGCATGGCGGCGGCAGGCACCTCGGCTGCCGGCGCCGGTTCAGACGGCGCTGCCGGCACCTCCGGCTCCGCCGGAGCTTCGGAGATCTCCGCCGGCACCTCCGCTGGGGCGGCAGCCTCCACGGGAGGCGTCTCCGTCTCCCCGGTGCCGCCGCTGTCATCCAGCAGCAAAAACCAGCCGGCTACTGCCGCTGTCACCAGGCAGATGCCCAGCGCGGCGTAAAACCCGGCACCGGACAAAACGCCCTTGAGTTTGTTTGCCATGATCTTCCCTCCCTAGAATGAAGTCTGAGGAAAGTATGGACAAAATTTCCTGATTTCATACAAAAATAAAAAACGGCGCCTTGTTCAGGCGCCGTTTTTGCGGTTCCGGTGTGAATTTATTTCACGATGAGGGTCTTGCCATCCATTTCTGCGGGGCAGGCCAGACCCATCACATCCAAAATGGTAGGGGCGATGTCCGCCAGGCGGCCGTCGCTGCGCAGCTCTGTGCCGGCACCGCAGAGGATGAAAGGCACGGGGTTGGTGGTGTGGGCAGTCATGGGGGAGCCGTCAGGCTCCACCATCTGCTCGGCGTTGCCGTGGTCGGCGGTGATCATGGCGATGCCGCCCATTTTCAAGGTGGCGTCCACCACACGGCCCACACAGGTGTCCACGGTCTCCACGGCCCGCACGGCGGCGTCAAACACGCCGGTGTGGCCCACCATGTCGCAGTTGGCGTAGTTGAGGATGATGACGTCATAAGCGCCGGACTCAATGCGCTCCACACACTTGTCGCACACCTCATAGGCGCTCATCTCCGGCTGGAGGTCATAGGTAGCCACCTTGGGAGAGGCCACCAGCACCCGGTCCTCGCCGGGGAACACAGTCTCGCTGCCGCCGTTGAAGAAGAAGGTCACATGGGCGTACTTCTCCGTCTCGGCGATGCGCAGCTGGGTCATGCCCATCTGGCTGAGATACTCGCCCAGGCCGTTGCGGACGGTGTTCCGGGGGAACGCCACCTCCACGTTGGGCATGGTGGCGTCATACTCCGTGTTGCACACGAAGGTGACGGGGAAGTACTGGCGGGTGAAGCCGTCAAAAGCGGGGTCCACCAGGGTCCGGGTGATCTCCCGGGCCCGGTCGGGCCGGAAGTTGAAGAAAATGACGCTGTCGTTATCAGAGATGGTGCCCTTGGTATCGCATACCACAGGCTCCACGAACTCGTCGGTGACGCCGACGGCGTAAGAGTCCTTCACGGCGGCCACGGGCACGGGGTTGAAGTGGGCGCTCTCGCCGTAGACCATGGCATCATAGGCCTGCTCCACCCGGTCCCAGCGCTTGTCGCGGTCCATGGCGTAATACCGGCCCATGACCGTGGCGATCTTGCCCACGCCGATGGCCCGGCAGGCCTCTACGGTCCGGGCCACGAAGTCGGCGCCGGAGGTGGGAGATACGTCCCGTCCATCCAGGAAGGCGTGGATATAGACCTTTTCCAGGCCCCTCTCCTTGGCCATCTTCAAAAGAGCGAACAGGTGGTCCAGGTGGGAGTGGACGCCGCCGTCGGACAAAAGGCCCATCAGGTGCAGGGAAGTTCCCTTGGCCTTGCAGGCGTCCATGGCGTGTATATAGGCGGGGTTCCGGAAGAAATCGCCGTCCGCGATGGACTTGGTGATGCGGGGCAGGTCCTGGAACACCACCCGGCCGGCGCCGATGTTGGTGTGGCCCACCTCGCTGTTGCCCATCTGCCCGTCGGGCAGGCCTACATCCAGGCCGGAAGCCTTCAGGGTGGTGTTGGCGAATCCCTGGAAAAACTGGTCCAGCCGGGGCGTCCGGGCGGCGCGGACCGCGTTGCCGGTGACGCCGCCAGTCAGGCCGAAGCCGTCCATAATAATGAGAGTAGTCGGTGTTTTATTCATAGAATATAAGTTCCTCATTTCGCTGGCATTTGCCAGACCGATCGACCCATGGGAAAAGAGGTCGGGAGGGGCCGGCAGGCCCCTCCTGCAAGGCTTACTCCTGGTTCGCGGCGTTGATGATGTCCACGAACTGCTCGGGCTTCAGGGCGGCACCGCCGATGAGGCCACCGTCGATGTCGGGCTGGGCCAGCAGCTCGGCGGCGTTCTTGGGATTCATGGAGCCGCCGTACTGGATGGTGACAGCGCGGGCGACCCGGGCGCCGTACAGGGCGCGGATGGTGGCGCGGATGTTGGAGCAGACCTCACCGGCCTGCTCGGCGGTGGCGGTCTTGCCGGTGCCGATGGCCCAGATGGGCTCATAAGCGATGATGCAGCGGCGCAGCTTGTCGGCGGGCACGCCGTACAGGGCACTCTTCACCTGGAGGGCGATCCACTCGTTGGTGATGCCGGTCTCCCGCTGCTCCAGGCTCTCGCCCACGCAGATGATGGGATTCATACCGGCGTTCAGCACGGCGTGGACCTTCTTGTTGACGGTGGCGTCGGTCTCGCAGAAGTACTGGCGGCGCTCGCTGTGGCCGACGATGACGTATTTCACGCCCAGGTCCTTCAGCATGTCGGCGGACACCTCGCCGGTGTAGGCGCCCTTCTCCTCAAAGTAGACGTTCTCGGCGCCCACGGAGATGCGCAGGTCCTTGAAGGCCTTGGCGGCGGTCTGAATGTTGCAGGCGGGGACGCAGATCAGGGTCTCGCACCACTTGGCGCGGGGCATGATCTTCTTGATGTCTTCAGCGAATTTCTTGGTCTCGGTGGCGGTCATGTTCATCTTCCAGTTACCGGCGATGACGGTCTTGCGATATCTGCGATTCATGTTCTTCTGTCTCCTTTATGTCTGTATCGTATGGTCAAACGGCGCGGGATATTTTCGTTCAGAGGGGCGCGGCGGGAGAAAAACGCCCTCATCCGGCCCTCTGTGATGCGCAAACTACTATTTTATACAAAAAACAGGAACATTTGTCAACCCTTTCAAGGGGGGGAGAAGAAAATTTTTCCGTTTTTCCGGCGCGGGACCCTGTCAGGCGTCCGGCAGGCTCGTCGGAGCAAGCTCCATATCCCTCGCTTCTGCCTTCCGGCAAAAGCTCGCTCATTTCGCTGCTCCTCCGGGACCCCCGCCGGACGGCGGGGGTCCCGGAGGAATCGGGCCTGAAAGGCTTTTAGGCGTCCAGCAGGCAGGCGACACCGGGGAGCTCCTTGCCCTCCAGGAATTCCAGAGAGGCGCCGCCGCCGGTGGAGATGTGGGTCATCTTGTCGGCATAGCCCAGCTGCTCCACGGCCGCCGCGCTGTCGCCGCCGCCGATGATGGTGATGGCGCTGGTCTTGCTCAAGGCCTCGGCCACAGCCTCGGTGCCCTTGGCGAAGGCGGGGAATTCAAACACGCCCATGGGGCCGTTCCAGATGACGGTGCCGGCATCGGCCACGGCGTCGCAGTACAGCTTTACAGTCTCGGGGCCAATGTCCAGGCCTTCCCAGCCGTCGGGGATCTCGCCGGCCTTGACCACCTGGCTGCGGGCTGTGGCGGCGAAGGCGTCGGCGCAGACGGTGTCCACGGGCAGCAGCAGCTTCACGCCCTTGGCCTTGGCCTTCTCGATCATATCCTTGGAATAGTCCATCCAGTCGGCCTCCAGCAGGCTGTTGCCCACCTTGCCGCCCATGGCGGCGGAGAAGGTATAGGCCATGCCGCCGCCGATGATAATGGTGTCGGCGATCTCCAGCAGGTTATTGATGACGCCGATCTTGGAGCTGACCTTGCTGCCGCCCAGAATGGCTACCAGGGGGCGCTTGGGATTGGCGATGGCGCCGCCCAGGAACTCCAGCTCCTTCTGAATGAGGAAGCCGGACACGGCGGGCAGATAAGCGGCCACGCCGGCGGTGGAGGCGTGGGCCCGGTGCACGGCGCCGAAGGCGTCGGACACGTACAGGTCCGCCATGGAAGCCATGGCCTTTGCCAGTTCGGGGTCGTTCTTGGTCTCGCCCTTTTCAAAGCGGGTGTTCTCCAGCAGCAGGATCTGGCCGGGCTTCAAAGCGGCGGCCTTGGCCTTGGCGTCCTCGCCTACAACATCATGGGCGAAGATGACCTCCTGGCCCAACAGCTCGCTCAGGCGCTGGGCCACGGGAGCCAAAGTCAGCTTCTTCAGGGACTTCTCCCAGTCCTCTTTCTTGACGGAAGATGCGTCCTTACCCTTTTCCACCTGCTTTTTTACATAGGACTCAAAGGTGGCCACGGGCTTGCCCAGGTGGGAGCAGGCGATAACGGCAGCACCGTTATCCAGCAGGTAGCGGATGGTGGGCAGAGCAGCCACAATGCGCTTGTCACTGGTGATGGCGCCGGTCTCCTTGTCCTGGGGTACATTGAAATCGCAGCGCAGCAGGACCTTTTTGCCGGCCACGTCCACGTCGCGGACTGTCTTTTTGTTGTAGTTCATAAAAGAATACCTCCGTTGGTAAATAGTATTCGGCGGGCTGCGCCGAGGGTTTGCATCGTTTATAGTATGCCCTTATTTTTCCGCCATCTCGCCGGTGCCCCGCAGGCCGGGAAAGCCATTCTGACGCAGGGCCTCGTAGACACAGACGGCCACGGTGTTGCTGAGGTTGAGGCTGCGGGCCTCCGAGATCATGGGCAGGCGGACACACCGGTCCCGGAACCGCTCCCGGAAAGCCAGGGGCAGCCCCGCGGTCTCCTTGCCGAAAAAAAGCCAGCTGTCGGGGGTGAAGCGGGCCTCCTCATAGGAGCGGGGGGCCTTGGTGGTGGTGAGCCAGGCGTCCCGGGCGGCCTCGGGGTGGCGGCGGAACAGGTCCTCCAGGTTTTCGTAGTCAAAGACCTCCACCAGATGCCAGTAATCCAGGCCGGCCCGCTTTACCGCCCGGGCCGAAATGTCGAAGCCCAAGGGCCGGACCAGGTGCAGGCGGCTGCCGGTGGCCGCGCAGGTTCGGGCGATATTGCCGCAATTTTGCGGGATTTCCGGTTCCACTAATACAATATTGAGCATAAATTCGGTCAAATCGCCCCTTTCTATGCAAGCGAACACCATTGTAATCCTTTACGTGCACAAATTCAACTATAATGTGAAAAATATTCTGGATTTTCAGAAGAAATCACGACAAATAATCCGGAAATTTTGCAAAACGACGAAAAAATGAAAAAAGTAGCCGCTGAAAAAGAGGAAAACCGTTGCCTATTACAAAAAAACGACAAAAACCGGGGAAGATTTCGGAGAAATTTCCTGAATAAATTCGCCGGAAACACTGGATTTCCCACAAAAGTTTGATATAATAGACCCGCGAAAGCAAGCGATTACCGTTTGAGATTACTTTTTGTGAGGGAGGAGATTGACCATGGTTCGCCCCCAGAGTGCTGTTTTCTTTTTTGAAGAAGACTCCTCCATCCCGGAGCACTCCAAGCCGCTGATGCTGGAAGCCGTGTTGTTCTGCCCGATCCTGCAATGGATGAGTGACAAGTTGCTGGCCGATGGCGTGCAGCGTTTTTTTGTTGTCTGCGGCCCCCGCTTTGCGGAGGCGGCCCGGGCCTGTTTCCCGGCGGAGGCGGATGTGACCGTGTCCGAGCAGCACAGCGAGCTGCTGGCGTTTTTGAACAGCCCGGACCCGGTACTGGTGCTGCCCCGGGCAGCCATGCCTGTGGAGGAGGCCGGCGCGGGCTTTGCCTATGCCGCCCCGGGCTATGAGCTGCAGGAAGTCTGGAAGACGAAGATGACCAACGCGGTCAGCGCCGCGGAGCTGGTCCCCGGCTGGCTGCCCATCTACGGGCCGGACACCATCGCCGAACTGGAGGGACTGCTGCGGCAGCGCATCGTAAAGGCTCATATCCGCAGCGGTGTCCGCGTTCTGGACCCCGCCGCCGTTTATATCGACCCCCGGGTGACCATCGGGGAGGGTACTGTGCTGCTGCCGGGCACCATTTTGCAGGGCGCGTGCCGCATCGGCCGCCGGTGCACCATCGGCCCCAACGCCCTGGTGAACAGCTGCGTGCTGGGCGACGATGTGGCCGTCAATGCCTCCCAGGTCAATGAGAGCACCCTGGGCGACGGCTGCGATGTGGGTCCCTATGCCCACATCCGCCCCAACTGCACCGTGGGCGCCAAGTGCCATGTGGGCGCGTTCGTCCAACTGAAAAACTGCGTGCTGGGCGAGGGCACCAAGATGAGCCACCTGACTTATGTGGGCGATGCCGACGTGGGCAGCGGCGTCAACTTCGGCTGCGGCACCGTCACCACCAACTACGACGGCTTTAAAAAGCACCGCTGCACCATTGGCGACAATGCCTTCATCGGCTGCAACACCAACCTGGTGGCGCCGGTGACGGTGGGCGAGGGCGCCTATATCGCCGCGGGAGCCACCATTACCCGGGACGTCCCCCCGGATGCCCTGGCTGTGGCCCGGGCCCGGCAGGAGAATAAAGAGGGCTGGGCGGCCCGCCGGCGGCGGATGCACGGAAAGGCATAATAAAAAGTTTGAAATAAACAAAAAATTCAGGATAGAGAAAGAGGGCGTTGAACATGATTTCTCATGGCAAGGATATCAAAGTATTTTCCGGTAACGCAAACCCCAAGCTGGCGGAGGAGATCTGCAAACTCATGGGCACCAAGCTGGGTGAGTCTGAAGTGGGCACCTTTTCCGACGGTGAGATCTTCGTCTCCCTGTACGAGACCGTCCGCGGCAGCGACGTGTTCGTGGTCCAGTCCACCTGCACTCCCGTCAACAACAATCTGATGGAGCTGCTCATTATGATCGACGCGCTGAAGCGTGCCTCCGCCGGCCGCATCACCGCCGTCATTCCCTACTTTGGTTATGCCCGCCAGGACCGCAAGGCCAAGGCCCGCGACCCCATCACCGCCAAGCTGGTGGCCAACATGATCGCCGCCGCCGGTGCGGACCGGGTGCTGACCATGGACCTGCACGCCGCCCAGATCCAGGGCTTCTTCGACATCCCCGTGGACAATCTGGCCGGCAATCCCATTTTTGTGGACTACTACGCCAAGAAGTTCGGCTCTGACTGCGAGAACATGGTGGTGGTCTCTCCCGACGTGGGCTCCGTGGCCCGCGCCCGCGCCTTCGCCCAGAAGCTGCACATGAACCTGGCCATTGTGGACAAGCGCCGCCAGAAGGCCAACCAGTGCGAGGTCATGAACGTGATCGGCGATGTGGAGGGCAAGGACTGCATCCTGTTCGACGACCTGGTGGATACCGCCGGTTCCCTGTGCAACGCCGCCCAAGCCCTGATGGAAGTGGGCCACGCCAAGAGCGTCCACGCCTGCGCTTCTCACGGCGTGCTGTCCGGCCCCGCCATCGAGCGCCTCAACAACAGCTCTATCGCGGAGCTGGCCCTGCTGGATACCATCCCCGCCATCGATCCCGCCAAGAGCGAGAAGATCAAGTACCTGCCCGTGGCGCCCATGTTCGCTGAGGCCATTGAGCGCATCTATCAGGAGGTCTCCATCTCCAAGCTGTTCCGCTGATTCCGGCGGACGCCATACTGAATTTTGACGCGCAAGGCGGGGAAGGTCTCTTCCCCGCCCTTGCGGCGTTGTCCATTGAAGGAGAAGCATATGCTGTTTGGAAACAAATCCGCCGCCGTGGATTGGCTGGTGGTGGGCCTGGGCAATCCCGGCCAGAAATATGCCAACACCCGCCACAACATGGGGTTCCTCACCGTGGACCTGCTGGCGGAGAAGGCCGGCGTGAAGCTGAACAAGGTGAAGTTCAAGTCCGCCTACAACATCATCCCCTTCGCCGGGTGCAAGTGCCTGGTCATGAAGCCCCAGACCTATATGAACCTCTCCGGTGAGGCGGTCCGGGAGGCGGTGCAGTTCTATAAGCTCCCCGCCGACCACGTGCTGGTGATCTATGACGACGTGTCGCTGCCCGTGGGCAAGCTGCGGGTGCGGCCCACCGGCTCCGCCGGCGGCCACAATGGCATCAAAAACATCATCGCCCACCTGGGTACCCAGGACTTCCCCCGGGTGAAGATCGGCACCGGCGCCCCCGCCGGCGGCGGAGCCGACATGATCGACTGGGTCATCGGCGAACCCTCCAAGGCGGAGAAAAAGGTGCTGCTGGAGAGCTTTGAAAAAGCCATCGACGCGGCGGCGTGCATCATTGAGCACGGCTGCCAGAAGGCCATGAACGACTTCAACTGAGTTCCTTGCCCGTCATGACAGGCAGGGAAAAAGAATAGAATACAGCGGGCGATACCCCTCCCGCCTGTTGGCGGAGAGGGGCCGTCCCACGTTAAAATTTCCAAATTTTTACAAGGAATTGAGCTATGGAACAGTTTCTGCAAAAACTGAATACCATCCCGGAGGTGGCGGAGCTCATCCGCCGGGTGGAGGAGGGCGGCTGCCCGGCGGCGGTGAACGGCCTGCAGCCGGTGCAGCGGGCCTGTGTGGGTGCCGCCGTGGCCCGGGCCTTGGGCCGCCCGGCGGTGTTCGTGTGCGGCGACGAGCGGGAGGCCCAGGTGCTTGCCGGGGACCTGAAGACGCTGCTGGACCGGGACCCGGTGACGCTGATGGGGCGGGAGTGGCAGCTGCATCCTGGCGCCGTCAGCTCCCGGGCCTGGGAGCAAAGCCGTCTGGCGGCCCTGTATGCCATGGCTCGGGGCCAGGCACCGGTCGTTGTGGCCACCGCAGACGCCCTGGCGGCCCGGACCCTGCCGCCGCAGCGGCTGCTGTCCCTGTCCCGGACGCTGGCTGTGGGAGAGCGGGTGGACCTGAAGGCGCTGGCGGAGCAGTTGGTCTGTGCCGGCTACACCCGCTGCCAGCAGGTGGAGGGCGTGGGCCAGTTCGCCCTGCGGGGCGGCATCCTGGACGTGTTCTCTCCGCTGATGGAGCAGCCGGTGCGGTGCGAGTTTTTTGACGATGAGATCGACTCCATGGGCACCTTTGACCCCGGGACCCAGCGGCGGGTCAAAAACGTCAAGTCCGCCCTGGTGCTGCCGGCGGCAGAGGTACTGCCCCACACGGCGCCCGGCGGCGCCGCGGGATTGGCGGATACCCTGGACGCCCTGGCGGAGAAGCTGGAAAAAAAGCAGAAGACGGAGCGGACGGTCCGGACCCTGCGGGAGGACGCGGAACGGCTGCGCAGCGGGGCTGCCTTGGGCGGCGCGGACCGCTATCTGGCCGCTGTCTACCCGGAGGTGACGGCGGGCGTTCATTACCTGCCGCCGGAGAGCGTGGTGTTTTTGTGTGAGAGCGGCCGGGTGGAGGACCGGGTGAAAAGCGCCCTCCTCCAGCACAAGCAGGACACGGAGGCCTTGCTGGAGGCCGGAACGCTGGCGGGAGACTGGGCAAAGCTGATGCTGTCCGCCGAGGAGCTGTACGGCGCTTTGGAGGAATTTCCCGCCATCATGGAAAACTCCCTGCCCACCTCCCGGTATCCCCTGCGGCCCCGGGGACTTTTGAGCGTGAACGCCAAGCAGCTCTCCTCTTACGGCGGCAGTCTGGAGACCGCCGTGGGCGACATGGCCCACTACCGCGCCAGCGGCAGCGCCGTGTTGGTGCTGTGCGGCAGCGAGACCCGGGCCAGGAACCTCCAGCGGCTGCTGGAGGAGCGGGACATCCCGGCGGCACTGGACCTTCAGAACACCGCCATGCCCGCCCCCGGCGAGGTGCGGGTGGCCCTGGGGGCCCTGTCCGCCGGCAGCGAATGGCCTCAGCTGAAGCTGGCGGTGCTGACGGAGGGCCAGCTGACCGCCGCGCCCCACAAGCGCCAAAAGCTGAAAAACAGTTCCAACCGCCAGAAGCTCCAGTCCTACACGGACCTGAGCCCCGGTGACCTGGTGGTCCATGTCCATCACGGCGTGGGCCGGTTCGTGGGCATCCAGAAAATGCCGGTGGACGGCGTGGAGAAGGACTATATCAAGATCGACTACGCCGGCGGCGACTGCCTGTACGTCCCCGTCACCCAACTGGACCAGGTGTCCAAGTACATCGGCGGCGGAGAGGACCAGGAACGCACAAAGCTCAACAAGCTGGGCGGCACCGAGTGGGCCAAGCAGAAGACCAAGGCAAAAAAGGCCGCCAAGGACCTGGCCAAGGGGCTCATTGCCCTGTATGCCCAGCGGCAGCGGCAGCCGGGCTTTGCCTTCTCCCCGGACTCCACGTGGCAGCGGGAATTTGAGGAGGCCTTCGACTACGCGGAGACCGACGACCAACTGCGCTGCATTGCGGAGATCAAGGCCGACATGGAAAAGCCCCGGCCCATGGACCGGCTGCTGTGCGGCGACGTGGGCTACGGCAAGACGGAGGTGGCCCTGCGGGCCGTCATGAAGTGTATTCTGGACGGAATGCAGGCCGCCATTCTGGTGCCCACCACCGTTCTGGCCCAGCAGCATTACGCCACCGCCGTGGGCCGCTTCCGGAATTTCCCCGTCCACATCGAGGTCCTCTCCCGCTTCACCCCCGCCAAGGAGCAAAAGCGCATCCTGGATGCCGCCAAGCGGGGAGCGGTGGACCTGCTCATCGGCACCCACAAGCTGCTGCAAAAAAGTGTGGAGTTCCATGACCTGGGCCTGCTCATCATCGACGAGGAGCAGCGCTTCGGCGTTACCCACAAGGAGCGGCTCAAGGAGATGAGCCGCCAGGTGGATGTGCTGACCTTGTCCGCCACCCCCATCCCCCGGACGCTGAACATGGCCCTGTCGGGCCTGCGGGATATGTCCACCCTGGAGGAGCCGCCCCAGGACCGCCAGCCGGTGCAGACCTATGTGCTGGAGCACGACTGGGCCGTCATTGAGGATGCCATGCGCAAAGAGCTGGGCCGGGGCGGGCAGGTGTACTATCTCCACAACCGGGTGGAGAGTATCGACCTCACCGCCTCCCGTATCCAAAAGCTGCTGGGGCCGGAGGTGCGCATCGTCACCGGCCACGGCAAAATGAGCGAGCAGGAGCTTTCCAGCGCCATGCAGGCCATGGTGGACGGCGAGGCGGATGTATTCGTTTGCACCACCATCATTGAAACCGGAATCGACATTCCCAACGTTAACACCCTCATCATTGAGGACGCCGACAAAATGGGCCTGGCCCAACTGCACCAGATCCGGGGCCGCATTGGCCGCAGCGCCCGCCGGGCCTACGCCTACCTCACCTACCGCCGGGGCAAGGTGCTTCAGGAGACTGCCGCCAAAAGGCTCGCGGCCATCCGGGAGTACGTGGAGTTCGGCTCCGGCTTCAAAATCGCCATGCGGGACCTGGAGATCCGGGGCGCCGGCAACCTGCTGGGGCCGGAGCAGTCCGGCTATCTCATGAGCGTTGGCTATGACCTCTATTTAAAACTGCTGGAGGAAGCGGTCCTGGAGGAAAAGGGCGAGGAGAAGAAGATCGAAACGGAGTGCTCCGCCGACCTGACGGTGAACGCCAACATCCCCGACCGCTACGTGCCCTCGGCGGAGCAGCGGATGGACCTGTACCGCCGCATTGCCGCCATCCGCACGGATGACGACGCCTCCGACCTGCTGGACGAAATGCTGGACCGCTACGGCGAGGCGCCCAAGAGCGTGCTGGCCCTGCTGGACGTGGCGCTGCTGCGGGCGGCGGCGGCCAAGGCCGGCGTCAGCGACATCTCCCAGAAGGGCAGCCTTTTGAAGCTGCAGCTGGCCGTGTTCCGGCCGGAGGCACTGGTGTCGGTGTGCGGCCTGCCCAAATACCGCCAGCGGCTGACCCTGGCCGCGGGAGAAACGCCGGCCATCACCCTGAAGCTCAAACCCGGCGCCGATGTGCTGGAATCCGCCACGGAGCTGGTGGAGGACCTGAAGCTGGCGTCGGAGGAGACATAAAATCCGGCTGGGCCGCATAGGATGGGACATCCCGTGAAGGAGCCTGAATGCCATGAGACGAACCATCCTGCCCCTGCTGCTCATCTGTCTGCTGCTGAGCGCCTGTGGAAAGAAAGAGGCGCAGACACCGCCGGAGAGCGGCCGCTTGGCGTCTGCCGCCGGACTGGAGGCGGACGCCGTTGTGGCCGCCGTGGACGGCCGGGAGGTCACCGCCGGACAGTACCAGTACTGGCTGACGGTGGTCTGTGACGAGATCCAGGACTATTACCGGTCCGCCGGTATCGCCCTGAACTGGTCGGCGCCGCTGGAGAACGGCACCCTGGGGGACTACGCCAAGTCCCAGGCCCTCCGCAGCGCCGCCCTGTACGCCACGGTGGAGTCCATGGCGGAGCGGTACGGCTGCGTTTTGACAGAGGAGGACCGCTCCGCCATGGAGGCCGACTGGGCGGAAAAGGCCGCTGCCGCCGGCGGTGAGGAGGCGTATCTCGCCCGGCTGGCGGAGCAGGGGCTGGACCGCTCCGCGGCGGAAAGAATCGCGGAGGACCACTATTTGTACCTGCACCTGTGTGCCCTGGCGGCGGATGAGGACAGCGGCCTGCGGGCCGGGGAGGCGGAGCTGACATCGTTTTTTCGCCAGCAGGGCTATGTCACGGCGGACCTTTTGACCTTTTCCGGTGAAAACGGGGAAGCCCTGGCGGCGGAGGCCTTTGCGAAGCTGAACGGCAGCCAGAGCCTTGCGGCGGACTTTGCCGCCCTGCGCACCGCAGCCGGGGGACCGGAAGGCTACCCCAAGACCCTGCTGCCAACGGACGGAATGCTGTCGGAGGGGCTGGCGGCAGCAGTAGCCGCCCTGGCGGAGGGGCAGCTCAGCGGCATTGTGGAGACAGAGACCGGATGGGCCATTTTGCTGCGCCTGCCGGATGACACGGAGGCGGTGCGGCAGGACCTGCTGGACCAGCAGCTGCAAACGGCGGCGGACGAGGCCCCGCTCCAGACCACGGAGGCTTATGAAACGCTGAATATAGCCGCCTTCCGCACCGGTTTGGGACAGAAACAAACAGCGCCGGAAAACGGGGAAAGCTGATACAAGGCTGGTTTTCGTCAACTTGACGAAAACCAGCCTTGTTTTGTCAAAGATTTAACAAAAATTCAAATCTGCCACAGTTTCCCATTGACGGAGGAAGAGAAACTCACTATAATCAAAATTGCGGTGGTTAGGTATCTACTGATTTGTCAAAAATTTAGCAATCCTGTTTAAAGTTTGACAAACCTTTCTTCCGCGAGAATCACCGGTTAGCAATTGCGGCGGCCGCCGGCAGGCGCCCGCACCGCTTCCAAAACAAAATTTTTAAAAAACGGAGGACTATCATGAAAGAGCTCTATGTCGTGAATTGCTGCAGAACCGCGATCGGTTCCTTTGGCGGCTCTCTGAAGAACACCCCCGCTCCCGAGCTGGGTGCCATCGTCGTCAAGGAGGCCCTGAACCGCGCCGGCGTAAAGCCTGAGCAGGTGGATGAGGTCATGTTCGGCTGCATCCTGACCGCTGGCCTGGGCCAGAATGTTGCCCGTCAGGTCTCCATCAAGGCCGGCATCCCTTATTCCGTGCCCGCCTACACCGTCGGCATGGTCTGCGGCTCTGGCATGAAGTCCGTCATCGAGGGTGCCCGCTCCATCCTGGCCGGCGACGCCGATGTGGTCGTCTGCGGCGGCACTGAGAACATGAGCACTGCGCCCTTCACCGCTCCCGACGCCCGCTGGGGCGCCCGCATGGGTGATAAGAAGCTGGTCGACACCATGATCAAGGACGGCCTGTGGGACGCCTTTAACAACTATCATATGGGTACCACCGCCGAGAACATCAACGACATCTGGGGCATCACCCGCAAGGAGCAGGACGAGTTCGCC
>Ga0129311_1000319_pt1 | contig 44862 bp, 32 predicted proteins | sample Go1ome_FD_94435 | JGI IMG/M metagenome (GOLD analysis project Ga0129311, IMG submission 94435) | Western lowland gorrila individual fecal microbial communities from Wisconsin, USA - Go1022B metagenome | ecosystem: Host-associated > Mammals > Digestive system > Large intestine > Fecal | place...
ACGATTCGGGAAAAAACCGATTCTGGAAAATATTTCGCTGTCCGTAGAACAGGGACAGACAATCGGTCTGGTAGGCGCAAATGGAAGCGGTAAGTCCGTTCTGTTCAAAATACTTTGCGGTTTCGAGAAGCCGGATTCCGGCAGTGTGTCCATTTGCGGAAAGCAACTTGGTAAAAACGGCAGAGATTTTCCGGAAAACGTGGGCGTCTTTATCAATGCTCCCGGTTTCATTGGAATGTACAGCGGCCTTCAGAATTTGAAGTTTCTGGCTGATATTCAGGGGAAAATCTCCGAGACGGAGATCCGGGAAGCAATGGGAAAAGTTGGTCTTGATCCTGAAAACAAAACAAAAGTGAGCAACTATTCCCTTGGCATGAAGCAAAAGCTGGGACTTGCACAGGCTATTATGGAGGGACAGGATATTCTGGTGCTGGACGAACCTTTCAATGCACTGGATTATCACACTTACCAGGATGTAAAATCCATTATCCGAATGCTAAAAGCCGAGGGAAAAACAATTTTCCTGACATCCCACCACTATAAAGATCTTGAACAGCTCTGTGACATCATCTATGCGATTGAAAACTGTCAGTTGATTCCGATTACTCCGGAAATCGTGGCACATTATCAGGAAGGGGAATAAGTTTTTTCGTGAGCTGACGGCCTGAAAGTACTTGGGAGGCATAGGCTTCCAAAGCGTGGGTGACGGCGTCGATACCGGAGGCGGCGGTGAGGCCCCGGGGGCGTTCATCATCATGTCCGCGTCCACAATGGCCATCTTGGGCAGCAGCTCATAGTCGGCCAGAGGATATTTGATACCTGTGGATTCGTCCGTAATGACCGCAAAGGGCGTCACTTCGGAGCCGGTGATTTTGCTTATAATTTCAAGTCGGATGATGACCTGCGGGCTTCCATGGCCGATGCCCTGGACGACTTCTTTGGAAATCGCCAGGACTGCGATATTTTCTAAATTCAGCAATGCCACCGAATCCCGGTGGCATTTTTTGACGACTATTTTATGGCCGTTTGACGATTACCCTCTAATGGTCAAGAAAATTTATCCGCAGCAATCGGGATAGATTGCTGCGGACATTGTCAAGAGAAAACGAGCTTATCAATCGTCTAACTCCGTCTCATGCCTGAGGATTGCACCGGTGGCTGCGTCAATTTCATAGTCGTACTCCATATTGCCAGACTTGAACTCGACTTCATAAACAATTATGCCGTTTTCTACATCCAATTCCGTATTCATGTCATAGATGGCGTTAGCATCCACACCGGCGTGGTTAAGCGCAATGGATGTTGCCTTGGCGTGGCCAATGTCCTGCACCGTTTCAGGTTGTGCGGGCTTTGCCGGCTGTTCCTCAGATGCTTTGTCATCGTCCGCCACCTCCCGCTTGACGGCTATCACTGCGCCGGAGTAAGCATCAATCTTATATGTTATCTCCTCGCCGTTCCGGCTTGTAATCTCCACCTCATAATGTGCCGGGGATTCGTCCAGCTCCGAATCGACTTCACTGTGCAATATCTCCGCTGAATACGCCTTGCCAAACTCCGCCGCAGCAATGTCCATCGCCTTGTTTTTACCGATGGGCATGGCGGGCGAACCTGCCTCTGCCAGATCCTTCAGTTCCTCCACGGAGAGCTTTGCCAGCGCATCAAACTTCAGTTCCTGGTTGATGGCAAGGACGCTGTTCACCAGCGCCGTCTTCCCGGTGGAAATGTTGTTTTCCCGTGCCTGCTGCTCCCGTCCCACATCCTGCGTCAGCGTCTGCGTCAGGACCGATGCCTTTGCATCGCTTGTCTGCAATATGCCGTCCACAGTGCTGGTCACCTCTCGCTGAAGCTTTTCCGCACGGGCGGTGTCTTTATCCTCCACCGAGATCATGATGGCGGAGGAAATGCTCTCGAGATAGCCGTTGCGCACAAGGCTGCCTACAATGGCGTTCACCGCAACATCGAGCTTTGCGCCCTTGAGATCAGCACCGCCTCCCATATCGGCAAGGACCGTCTTTGCGTCGTCATTGAGCGGTACACAGGCCAGCACCTTTTCACTCCTGCTGAGCTTCAGTTCGATGCTGGGATTGACATCCAGCGACACCACGGACGCAACCGCATTCGCCTGCTGATAGAGTAGGCCTCCGCCGCCCAGCAGTATCACCGCAAGACAGGCAGCGACGAGCGTGGGCCATATTTTCTTTGCCGGTTTTTTTGTTGTCATATTGATCGCCGTTCCTTTCCGCACTTCACAGCGGGAGAGAACGCCGCACACATCGTCTGGCGCAGTTTTTTCAAGGGCTGAAGCCAACCTTTGCTCCATTTTTTTGTTCGTCATCGGGCGTCATCTCCTTCCATAATTACGCGCATCTTTTTCAATGCTCTGTGATATTTTGACAGGACGGTAGGAAGCGGCAGTTCCAGCAGCGCCGCAATTTCCCGGTGCTTCATGCCAGTGACCGCATGGAGCAGCACAATGCGCCGTTCCGCATCACCGAGAGCAGCCAGCGCATACAGCAGCAGAATGCGTTCATCTGCATCCAGACCGCACGCCTGTGCGGGAATGGCGTCCCATTCTTCTTCACTGAGTGCGTCTTTTTTCTTTTCGCGCCGCAGATGCATCAGGCACAGGTTTCTGCACACGGTCAGCAGCCAACCAATGGGCGATCCGGCGGGCCGGTACTGCTCTGCGCAATTCCACACCTGTACATAGACATCCTGAGTCAAATCCTGGGCATCGTGTGCGTTTTTGAGGTACGACAGCGCAAGGCCGTACACGGCTGCTTTTGTGCGCTGATACAGCTCTGCCAGTGCTTCACGCTCCCCTCCGGCAATGCTGAGAAGCAGCTGTTGCAGCTGAAGCTGATCTTCCGGGGGATATTCCGTTGTCATCAGCATACTGAGCATGGGCTTCTGTCTCCTGTCATCCGTGTAATGCGCGAAGCGGGCGGTTTATTGCATGGGCTTAAAAATTTTATGTTCTCTGTTGCTTCGTTTTCCGAAGATTGGAACACTCTGATGTATTAGGGTCTATCTGAAAATCGTCAACACGCCCAAACAGCGGGTCTTTTCCGCCTGCTGTGCGCCATTTTTCCTTGCAATACACAAAGTATTCCCGCGAAAAAGTGGCTTCATCAGGCGGAAAATCCTTCGCTGTTGGTCATATTTCCGGTTTTCAGATAGACCCTAGTGGAATGCTTCTTCAATAAGCTGAAAGTTTTTCGATGGGTGGCCACTCGTTATGACAAGCTGGCCGTCTCCTTTGCCGCCTTTATTCACCTTGCTTCTGTCTGCGTTTTGTTGAAATAGCACAATCTTTTTGAGTTTTCAGATACACCCTAAATCGGCAAGAGCTGACGGCGAAAAATTTTGCTTCCAGACAAGGTTTGAAAAATGAGGGAATACTGTATGTGCCCGCAAGGGGCATGCCGCATCCGTAAGCCAGCTTGCGCTGGCAACGGCTGCGCTATACCCGCAAGGGGCATGCCGCATCCGTAAGCCAGCTTGCGCTGGCAACGGCTGCGCTATATTTCCCATTTTTCAAACCGATGACTGGGAGCAAAAGATTCGGCGCTCAGCCGCAGACGATTTATTCAGAGTTTCCTTAGTTTGTCTGTCAGCTTTCCTGAAGCTGCTGCTTGCGGAACTGGAGGGTATAGAGCTGATAGTAGCGGCCCTTCTGGTGGAGAAGCTCCTGGTGGGTGCCTTGCTCCATGATCTCGCCGTGGGACAGCAGAATGATGTTGTCTGCGTGCTGGATGGTGCTTAAACGGTGGGCCACGATCAGCATGGTGCCGATGTTCTTCATCTTCTCCAGGGAGTCCTGAATGAGGACCTCCGTCTCCGTGTCGATGTTGGCGGTGGCTTCGTCCAGGATCATCACGGAGGGCTTGTGCAGAATGGTTCGGGCGAAGCTCAGCAGTTGCCGCTGGCCTGCGGAGAAGTTGTTGCCCTGTTCACGGACGGTCTCATCCAGACCGCCCTCCAGCTTTTTGATGAAGCCGTCGGCGTTGACATACCGGCAGGCCTGCCAGACATCCTCGTCCGTCACGTTGTCAGACCGCAGGACGATGTTGCTGCGGATATCTCCCGCAAACAGGAATACATCCTGGAGCATCTGGCCGAAGTGGCTTCGCAGAGAGGCGATTTTGATGTGTCGGATATCAACGCCATCAATCAGGATCTGACCCTTTTGAATGTCATAGTTCCGGCAGATCAGGTTCAGAATGGTGGACTTTCCGGAGCCGGTGGCCCCCACAAAGGCCACGGTCTGCTTGGGATACACATGGAAGGAAACGCCCTTCAGCACCCATTCGTCGGGATTATAGGCAAACCACACGTCCTTGAACTCAATTTCACCCTTGATTTCCTTCATCTCGATGGCATCCGGCTCGTCCACCACCTGGGGAACCATATCCAGAATGGTGAAAATCTTCTCTGCCGCGGCGAAGGACTGTTCCAGCATATCAAACTGCTCGGCCAGTGCCTGAATGGGGTTAAAGAACCGGGAGATGTACATATAGAATGCCACCACCGTCTCGCTGGTAATGGTCTGCCCCAGAAAGGTCGTGTCCTGGATATAGCCCTTGCAGCCGATATAGAAGAGGAACAGGTTGGAGGAGACGAACAGCATATACACCATAGGGCGGAAGATGCCAAAGACGAACATCCGATTCATCTTGGCTTTCTCCAGGCGCTTGCTGCGAACCAGGAACTCGTCCATTTTCCGCTGCTCCTGATTGAAGATCTGGGTGACCTTCATGCCGGAGAGGTTTTCGGACAGGTAGGTGTTCACATCCGTCCGGGCGTTGTTGACCGTGCGGTGGACATGGCGGGAGAACTTCTGGAAGATGAGGGTAAAGACCACCAGAAACGGCACAAAGCACAGCACCATCAGCGTCAGGACGTAGTTCAGGATCAGCATGGCCGCCAGAACACCGATGATCACCAGGGAGTTCTTCGCCAGGGTCACCAGAATGTTGGTGAACAGGTAGCTGATGGAGTTGGGGTCGTTGGTGACTCTCGTCACCAGTTTGCCCACGGGAATCTGGTTCAGCTGGGCGTGGGACAGCTGCTCGATGTGGGTGAAGGTATCCAGACGGATCTGAGACAGGATTTTCTGACCGGTCTTCTGCAAAATCATGGCCTGAAAATAAGTGCAGACCATGGACACCGCCAGAATGCCTGCGTACACAGCAACCAGCGAATAGAGCCGGGAAAGGGCAAAGCTTTGCTTGATGGTGCCCTGAATGTCCGCCACCAGCAGGGGAGAGATCACGTCATAGGCGATGGACACCAGCATAATGAGGAATACCAGAACAAAATCCTTTTTATAGGGCTTGGCATAGCCCAGAAGCCGTTTGATGATCTCGCCGTCGGACATGTGCCGTTCGCTGGTTTCTGCCTTGGTTTTGCGTTTCAGCAGGGCATAGGCTGCCAGGAACAGGATCGTAAACACACCGATGACGGCGCAGACGATCAAAAGGGGAAGATAATCACGCATTGACTGCACCTCCTTCTTCCTCCAGCCGCTGCAGGTCTACCATTTTGCGGTAGGCGGGATTGTTTGCATACAGGTGGTCATGGGTATCAAAGCCCGCAAGACGGCCGCCCTCGATGAACAGCACCTTGTCCATTTGCTCGATGGTGGAAATCCGGTGGGCAATGAGAATGGTGGTTTTGCCCGCCCGGGTGGCGCGGAGATTTTCCAAAATGGCCTTTTCCGTCTTGGTATCCACGGCGGACACGGAATCATCCAGAATCAGAATGGGTGCATCCTTCAATAGCGCCCGGGCAATGGAGATACGCTGCTTCTGACCGCCGGAGACGGTAACACCCCGTTCACCCAGCACAGTCTGATAGCCCATCTGGAATTCGGAGATATTGCCGTCAATATCCGCCAGCGTGGCTGCCCGGCGAACCTCCTCGGAGACGGTTTCGGACTTGCCGAAAGCGATGTTGTTCTCAATGGTGTCCGAGAACAGGAAATTGTCCTGAGGCACATAGGCGCAGGCATTGCGGACGGAGCGGATGGAAAGGTCATTCACGTCCTTGCCGTCCAGGAACAGCTGCCCGTCAGCGACATTGTAAGTACGAAGGATCAGATCCACCAACGTGGTCTTTCCGGAGCCGGTCTTGCCCAGCAGACCGATGCTCTCGCCGGGGTGGATGGTAAAGGACACATGCTCCAGCGCAGGAATCTCCCCGTCGGGGTAGGTAAAGCTCAGATCCCGGAAGGCGATCTCGCCCTTGGGGTTCGTCAGCTCCTGAACGCCGGGCCGGTCAAAGACGTTCTTGGGCGCATCCAGCAGCTCGCTGATCCGCTTCAGGGATGCCTTGCCCCGGGAGGTCATGTCGATCAGTTCGGCCACAGCCATAATGGGCCAGACCACGGCGCTGAAATAGCCGATGAACTCCATAAGCTGGCCGGCGTTGAACTGTCCCTGATAGACCAGGTAGCCGCCGTAGCCCAGAATCACACAGATGACGCTCTCCACGAAGGTGCCCACCAAAATCCGCATCAGTACGGAGGCTTTGGTAAAGTCGATGTTGGCGTCCTCGCTGTCCCGGTTCAGCTTTTCAAAGGCCATCAGCTCCTTGGCCTCTTTTACAAAGGCTTTGATGACGGCAATGCCGGAAAAGCTCTCCTGGGCGAAGTCGGACAGGTCGGAGAAGCACTTCTGCCGGTAATCCCACTTCCGGGTCATACTTTTCCCCACCACTGCGGCACTGGCGAACAGCAGACCCATGGGGATCAGGGACAGAACGGTGAGCAGGTGATCCATGCGCCACATTTTGGTAATGGCCAGAGAGCACAGAATGATGGGGTCAAAGAACTGCATAAAGCCCCAGCCGTAGCATTCCTGAACGGTGTCCAGATCGTTGGTGAACAGACTCATCAGGTTGCCCACCTTGTTCACCTGATAGTACTCCCGGCTCAGACCCTCTGCGTGGCGGAACATCTTATCCCGCAGGTCCGTCTCCACCTTGGTAGCCGCGCCGAAGATGGTTACCCGCCACAGAAACCGGCCGAAGACGATGGCAAGGATGATGCCAACCATGGGCATACAGATCCTGTCCAGCAGGAACGCCATATCAAAGGGAACCTGTACACCGTTTTCCACAATATATCCCTGGTTCAGACCGTTGATGACCAGCTGATAGATCTCAGGCACCTTCAGCTGCAAATAGTCCACAGCAAACAGAGCCAGCAGCCCCGTCAGCAGAGCCAGCGCATACTTGCGGTAATAGATGTTGATATGCTTGCCAAAAATCAAGAAAATCCCTCCTTCTGTCATACAAAGGAAAAGCCGGGTGAACCCGGTCACTTTCCCTTGCCGCTTCCTTTCCGCAAATTCCTGAAACGGCGGACAAATTTCTGTTATCGTAGCACAAACATTCGTTTTATGCAAGGAAAATGTTAAAAATAGCACGACAATTGCATGAATGCTCACCCTCGTGCTGTGCTCCTGCTGCTCCTTTTTTGAGCACGGAGAACTGCTTCAAGGAGCATAGTGGGGCGCAGACTGATAGGAAACCGGTTTTTCTACATCGGTAGCGTACACGTTGGCAATTCTGTGACCTTTAAAAGGCTGAGACATCATTTCCTGATGATGCTATGATGTTTAGGTTCTGTGCAGCAGTTGGGGCCTTCCATTCGTTTGGGAGAGGTGGCTTTATTCTAATGGACGCAATTGCCTTTTTACTCTTTTGATCTTGCATCCAGCGTTACGCTGTAAAGCAGGATTCAATCACACGCATTGGGGGGATTGACGGAAACGGAAAATGCGGATATAATATAAAAGGAAATCGTCCTGCGGTGTTTAGAATGGAAGACCATTGTTCCCCATTTTCTCTCGTAGTGGTATAACTGAACGATCAGATGCGCAGTTGCAGGAAAAGTCGTAGTTCCCCATTTTCTCTCGTAGTGGTATAACAGTACATCGCACCATACGCCCGCCGGCAGTGTCGTAGTTCCCCATTTTCTCTCGTAGTGGTATAACACATCATCACGGTAAACGGCTATCAGATGGGTCGTAGTTCCCCATTTTCTCTCGTAGTGGTATAACGCAACACCGGGGATATAACAGTCTACGGCAGTCGTAGTTCCCCATTTTCTCTCGTAGTGGTATAACGGCCACAGAAATACCACTCAAAAAGGCAACTTTTTCTGCCCCCTTTTATGGAAAAGTCGGCGAAAAATGCTTACAGCAGGACAATCTGTTTTGGGATTGTCCTGCTGTTTTTTCTAAAAAATCATCAATTGCTCATAATCCTGGAGCTCGTCACTGGAATTTGGTTTTCCGATCAGCAGCTCGATGGTACTGTACTGGCGCTCTGTTATGACTAGCATACGAACAGAGCCATCGGAGGGAAGTGCGGCAAGGATCCTTTTTTTATGGGTTTCCACGGAATCCCGGCCATTGCAAATGCGGGCATAAACAGACAGCTGTACCATATGATAGCCGTCTCGCAGCAGAAAATTCCGAAATTGCGAGGCTTCCCGCCGCTGGCTGCTGGTTTTTACCGGGAGGTCAAACATCACCAAGATTCGCATCAGTCTACTCATTGCTCCGCTGTTCCAATGCAATCAGCTGCGGCAATTCCAAGCCCTTAGACTGCTCACTGATGCAAGAGGCCAACGAGGCGCAGCAGCGGCCAACGCCCGTCATCAGACGGTATTTTCGCTGACCCTGCTTTACCAGATAGCTGGTCAAATTGAAAAGCTGCTGCTTCCGTTTTGGTGTAAGCTCTCCCGTCAGCTCCACATAGCTGGAAACATACAAATCTACCAGCGGGCGGTAAGGCTCAATCAAGTCATCCGCCAAATTAAAATTATTTTGTGCATTGCAATGATGCAGCCCCAGACATGGCTCCAAACCATGCACCACCAGATTCCTGGCAATACAGCCTCGCAAAATGGCATAGCCATAATTTAATGCTGCATTTTGCGGGCAATCCAGCTCCCTGGAAAAGTGCTCTCCGAAAAGCGCTGGAAAATAGACAGCGGCAGCCACCGCCTCCCGATTGTCGCTATCGCCAGAGCGCACGGCATCTGCCAGTGCTTCCAGCGTTTCGGCCCCCTGCTTTTTCAGCAAGCGCAGGCACAATGCCTGATTGCGAATTTTCTGCTTGACAATCTGCTGCCAAAGCTGCTTTTGCAATGGCTTTGGCAATGTAACCTGGGCAAGCAGCAGCTTCCGCTGGCGGCAATACTGATTGGTTGGCAGCACAACTGCACTGGGCATGTGCCGCTCATCACACAGGAATGCCGTCACTCCCGCCTCTGCAATGGCGGAAAGTGCGGAGGCGGTGAGGGTCACCTGTCGGCTTTCGATAAGAATACTGGAAATGTCTTCAAGGGGTACGGTGAACCGCTGTTCCTGCTGAATCACAAGCTGATTCTGTTGGATGCTGAGCTTGGCCGGATTTGCAATGAAGATATTCCGATATTCCATTTTTACTTCCTCCCTCGAAATTCCAACCGTTTTTCAGGAAGGTTTACCTTGTTGACATTGCCCAAGACATCCACCTGATATTTTTCAATCAATGTCAGCGTTTTAATTCCCAGACCTCTTTTGGTGTAACGGCGGTCATGGGTTTCCATGCTGATACTGCCAGTAGAAATATCTGCTCCGCAGAAATAGAACAAGCCGGATTTGACCTGGATTGTCTTTTCACCAATTGCTTTTTCTGCCAGCGAAAGCGAAATTCCCCTGCGGCCTTCCACCTGAATCAGATCGCCTTTGAACAGGGAGAACAGGAAATGTTCCGGCTTCATCTGCTTCCATGCTTCCGGTGACTTGCCTGCCACGACTGCCTTGGACGGGAGGGCGGCTTTCTTTGTGTCCGCTACATAAATGGGGACAAAATAATAGCCGTCATCCGGGACATGGAACACATCAATGCGCACCATATTCCCATTATCTGCCACGCCTCTGCCGGTGGACACACTCAAGGATGCCTTTTTTGCAATTTTTACTTTGTCCACTCTGGGGCCAGGGGTTCCATCCTTTTTGGGCTTATAGAACGGCTCTACAAACGCCTTTGCGCCGTCTCCACCGAACTGTTTGAGCCGTTCCACCAGTGCTTGGTAGAGCCGGGGATCCGTTTGGGGATTGTAATAGCCCTCAATCTCTCCATGTTTATCCAGCTTCAAGGCGGTGAGGGCTGTTTTGGCCACGGTTCCCGTCTCTGTTTTGCCGCGAATTGTTTCCTCGTGGGCCGCCCCGGTCACCGTGTGCTTCGGCATGTGGGAGACAAAAACAGGCGTGATATCTTCGTCTGGCTCATAGGTGCTCAGATGGAGCGCCATTACAGCATCCATGGGGTTAACAGGATCCAGGCGGGCTTCCAGTTCCTCCCGGAATCGATCCCACGGTTGGGGGAATTTGGGAGTGAAGCGCTGCTGAAATGCTTTCCTGGTAAGTACCTCGCCGGTTTCCGGGTCAACAAAATGGGTCTTCCCCATAAAGAGCCGTTCCTCTTCCTTATAGTAATTGCTCAGGCGCTGTATCATGGAGGGACTGGTTGCTGCAATCACTACAGCATCCTTGCAATGGTGCAGGTCGCCATCTCCACGCATCTTTTCGATGCCCCATCTGCCCCGGAGCATTGCTGTCACCGTGCCGCTCACTGCCTGAACCGGTGCGTTGGCGTAGGTAGAATCTGCAAAACTGAGGTTGTTGCGCAGATAGTTATACACAACACGGGTGATGTGCTGGGTGTCGTTCAAATTCCGCTGGATAAATTCCTTCCCCTGCTCCTCGCCGAAGGAGGTATTGAGAAGCTTTTGCCGCTTCTTAAAATCCCGAACAGAGGCCCCTACACGGACAGAAAATTCATACCACCGCCGTTCATCTGCCCCGAAATATTCATAAGGCGTACAGTTTCCCTTTTGACGGTTCTCGCTGGCAAGCACCAGAACTTTATTGCTGTAGCTGTCATCAAAGCAGCGGGAATAGGGAATGATGTGGTCAACATCCGCATACCCCGGCTCATAGAGACGTTGGACGTCCAGTGCTTTCCCGGAATAGGGACATACGCCATCTTGCTCCTGAAATAGCTTGAATTTTACAATATCCAATCCGGTTACTCGATTTCCTGCTTTTGTTTCCAGAATTTGCGCCTTTATCTGCTCATTTTTCCGCCTGCCATCCTCCTGCCGTTTTTTTATCTTGTTGCGCTCGTCAAAGGAATGGCTCATTTCACGGGCAAGCTCAATGCGTACTGCATCCGGATTTCCGTAGGTGCGCACAACCGCATTGACAACCTTGATGGTTTGGGACACCGCCCGGCGGACAACCGGGTTGGTTATCTCATCGAGAAAGTCGCTGAGCTTCTCCACGTTGCCGTTTGCTCCATGAAAATTCATACCAGCTGCCTTACACGCTTCATCATAACGCATCCCCTGCCGCAAAAACGGAATGAGCTTACGCATTGCGCAGCACGAAAGCTTTCCATATTTTGAGAAGGAAAGGGACAGCAATGCGTTATGATACTCCTTCGGGATTCCAGCTGCCTGAAGATGCTCAATTCGCGCTGCATCCGCCTTATATGCCGTTACAATTTCCCCAATTGCATCCAACTGGTCCTGGGTAAGCATCGAAATAGCATCCTTGCTCACCTTATCCAGAGCGGTGCGTATCTTGTGGTAGGACTGCATCTGTGCCCATTTTCTCTTCTCGGCTTTTTCGATGGAGTCCTGTCCATAATAAAGGCCCGCAAACCGTACCTCATCCGAAATCCCTAACTTTTTACGCAGCTGTCCATAGGTCAGGTTTGCCGTGCGGAATGCCGCTGCTTCCAGAAGGTCACGCTGCTGCTGGGTCAAGGGGTGAGAACCATTGTTGTCCACCAGGCGCATATGATTGAGGTCTTGTAGAAGTTTAAAATATTCAAAGGTTTCATCCGCCTTTGCCGCACGCAGCTCTGTTGGAATTAAGGTGCAATTGCCAACACGTTCTGAAATGCCTTTTCGGAACGGGCTGTCGCCGCCGGGGCCTTCGTCAAAGCTGCGCTGACTGGACAGAATTGCAGCGTAAGTGTCTTCCGTTTCCTGGGATGCCCAGGGAGAACCAAGACGGCGCTGGGCTTCAAAGAGAATGTGAACCTCCGAAAGAATAGAGGCACGGTCAACTGTGAAGTGATAGTTCCCCGCCTTGTTGCGGGTACAGTGATAGCGGATTCCGTTTATCGTCTCCCAGAATGCTGCATCCCGATACATCATTTCACCGATGGTTCGGTAGCCGCCGTGCTCCATGCGCTGTTGATTTTCCAAAATGGCCGACTTGATAACACCGTTTTCTTTCTCGTTCTTTGCTTCTTCGGCAGTGCTGTTGGATAGATAGCCCCGGCGCTGGCCAAGGTGAATCAGCACTCTTGAAAACTCCTGCGCATTCAAGATCCGGTCAAGCCCCTCTGTGCGCAGCTGATAGGGAGAAAGCATACTGCACTTGTCATACAAATGGGTCATTTCCTCCTGGGTGAGTACGCCTTGCTGCACCAGAAGATAGCGTATCCGCTCCAGGCGGTGACGATGCCGGCGAAGTCTGCGCCGTGCGCTGCGGGCATTCCGGCGGGGCGCTGCAAGACTCTCACCCGTTTTTTGAATCTCGGCTGATTCAAAAATCCGAACGCCCAGGTCGATGATTCGCTCTGGCGTGCCATCCACGTCATTGCCGAGCACCGCCCAGCCAATGGATGCAATGCCAATGTCCAGTCCTAATGTGTAGTGCTTCGATTCCATATCCATTGCGTTATCACCCTTTCCTCTATAAACGTAGATACCCCAGTCGTACCGTAAAATACGACTGGGGTAGAGCTCCGAGGTGTTCTACCTTATCGTAGTAAACACCATTTTCTCTCGTAGTGGCGTAAGCCACTTTTATTATAGCATATTGTCAGGTTCTGTCAAGAGATTTTAAAAATATTACACGACAATTGTGCAGCGTGACAATTGCATAAGTAAATGTTTTGCGAACTGTAAAACGAAAGCAACCGTAGGGAACCGGCTGTGTGCTGCTCCGTTGGCTATGGGGCTTGTACTTGGCTTTTTGCTGTAAATACGCCCATCTGAAAAAAGCAATCGTTGCGGGCAGAAAATACCTATTGACAGCCGGGATTTTCGGGTGTACAATAGGCGTAATTTCATAGAAAAGCGATGACGAAGACGGATTTGATCGTACAGCCGATAGAGAGCCGGGGATGGTGGAAGCCCGGTGGACTGCCTTCATAAATCCCATCCCTTCTGAGCCGGAGTCCCCAAAGCAATTTTGCCGGTAGGGGCTTTCGCGTGGGCTGCGTTAGTGCCTAGGGCTTGTTGGAGCCTGAAAAGAGTGGTGCGTTTCGGCGCGCAATTTGAGTGGTACCGCGGGTATTTTGGACCCGTCTCAAAGAAATTTGAGACGAGTCTTTATTTTTTTGTCCAAATGAAAGGAAGAGAAAGATGAAACTGGGGAAAAGAAATCTGTTAGTGGTGAGTGTTATGCTGTTTGCGCTGTTTTTTGGAGCCGGAAACCTGATTTTTCCGCCCTTCCTGGGACAGAATGCAGGCACGCATACCTTGGCGGCAATGGCTGGCTTTCTGGCAACGGCGGTGATCCTGCCGGTGCTGGGTGTGGTCGTGGTGGCTCGCTTCGACGGTCTGGAAAAGCTGGGACAGCAGGTGGGCAAACGGTTCGCCCTGGTGTTTACGCTGCTTATTTATCTTTCCATCGGCCCGGGACTGGGAATTCCCAGAGCCGCATCGGTTCCCTTTGAGATGGCGGTGGCGCCTTATCTGCCCCAGGGAGCCAATTTGTCACTGTGGATGGCGGTCTATTCTCTGGTGTTTTTCCTGGTGGCCCTTTGGCTCTGCCTTAGCCCCGGAAAGCTGGTGAACCGGATCGGCCGGGGACTGACTCCGGCTATGCTGACCCTTCTGACCCTGCTGTTTGTCTGCTTCCTGTTCCGGGGAGAGACTCAGGTGGCCCAGCCCCGGGACAGCTATGCCGCCGCACCGCTGCTGAAGGGCTTTACCGAGGGCTACAATACCATGGATACCATTGCCGCACTGAATTTTGGCCTGGTGATCTCCACCACCCTGGCATCCTTCGGCCTGAGAGAAAAGCGGGACAGAATGCGCTATACCGTTCTGGCGGGGCTTCTGGCCGGAACGATCCTGGCGCTGGTATACGCCATGCTGTCCTACATGGGAATGTGCAGCTCCGGTGTTTATGCACTTCAGGACAACGGCGCATGGACCCTGCGGTGCATCGTCTATCAGGTATTCGGCAGCACCGGCGCTGTGCTGCTGGCGGCGATTTTCACCCTGGCGTGCCTGACGACCTGCGTCGGCCTGATCAATTCCATTTCTCAGTATTTTTCCACCCTTTTTGCGGGGGTTTCCTACCGCACCTGGGTTTTTGTCATTACCTTCTTCTCTCTGCTGGTTTGCAACCTGGGCCTGAACATGATTTTGAGCATCTCCGTGCCTGTGCTGAATGCCATTTATCCTGTGTCCATTGTGCTGATCCTGCTGGGACTGAGCCACGACCTTTGGAAGCGGAATCCCTTTGTCTATCCCATGACGGTTCTGGGAACGGCGGCGGTCAGCGTCCTGTATGCCCTTGGAGATGCCGGGGTGCCTCTGGGCAGCCTGGGGCAGCTGCTGCACAGACTGCCTCTTTATAAAATGGGCTTTGGCTGGCTGGGCGTGGCGCTGGGAATGCTGGCACTGAGCCTGTTGGTTGGAGCCTTGTGCAAGACAAAGGAGATCCCCGCAGTGGGGGACTGCCAGGCATAAGGGGAAACAGGATACCTTGAATCACAATCATAGCCTCCAGCGGTGTACACTTCGCCGCCGGGGGCTTTGTGTTTTGCTGGCTTCCGTTACTCGAAAATCCCCAATAACTGCCGCTGGCCGTTCATAGGCAGCTGAACAGGAACGGCCTGTCCGGCAATCCCCTGCGGGTGCGCAAAGGATCCTTCCGCTTTGGAAACCTTACCAGGAAAAATTCTTTTACGCCAACTTGCTTGCACTTGGAATTCTGTGAAAGGGAAAAGCTGCCTTGCATTTTCGGAGGGGTACTATATAATAGGGATAGGATACGCCGCTGCGGCAGAAAAGGGAGATCGGAAAAATCTGAAACTGTCCGTTTTATTGGACATCCCTGCGGCTATGATGAAGCCGATCACAAATGAAAGAAGGAATTGTACATGAAAAAGAAACCAGCCATTGTTTTGACCGTCTGTCTGCTTGCCATGTTTCTCTGGATTATCCTGGCGGTATTGCTGACCGGCGGACGGGAGGTCAGCGAAATGAGCGGCAGGGACTATTGGGTGCTGGCAGGGGCCGGGGTGCTGGAGCTTATCACGGTGACGATTCTGGGCAAAACGGCATCCGTTATGGATAAGGGCGGCGCTCCGGCGCAAAAGACGACCCATGCTGCAAAGGCGCAGTTTTTGTGGAATCTGGTAATGATTCCTGCCGCTATGTGCATTTCTGTTGGGATGCGCCTGCTGGGTATCGTGCTTCGCACCGGACATGAGGGCGCAGAGCAGATTGCCTGGCGGGGAGAAATCGGCTGCATTCTTCTGACCGCTGGGGTGTTGGCTGCTAATTTCTGGGGTGTATATCTGTATCAGCGGCGCTTTCGGCAGATGGACATCCAGCAGCGGCAGCAGTTTGTCCTGTCCCACCGGGAGCAGGCGGAGCAGGCAGCGGCGCAGAAATTGCGTACCCTACGGCACATTCGCCGGGCAACCAATGGGTATGCGCTGGTGCTGCTGACCATGGGACTGGTACTGGGGCTTTGCAGCGGCTGCACGGGGAGTACTGTGGCAATCTTGATTTCGGTATTTCTGATTCAGCTTTCTTTCCAGCAGCTTCCGTTGTGCACCGCGAAGGCCGTGCTTCAGGACATGAGGGATATTCTTCCGGAGCAGGACACGCCCCGCCTTTATCAGATCGCAAAAGAAGCTGCCCAGGAAACCGGCTGGACAGGGCCGGTGCTTCTGCTGGCAAGGGCGGACAACAATGTTTCCATCAGCCTGGTGGGAAAGACGGCGGTGGTCGGCCTGGGCGCAGTTATATTGGCACTGCTGACGGAGGAGGAGCTTTATGCCATGCTGCTCCATGAATTCTCCCATATCTCAGGATCCAATCGGGAAGAGATCCGGGCGGGCAGTTACAGGGATTTTCTTTGTCAGGGAAGACACCCCAATATGCTGTCCATGTTTAACCAGCCGTTTTACAATTTCTCTGACCTGATGTACGCTATGAATTATGAGCTTTACAGCTATGCTGCTTCCATCACCGCAGAACAGGCGGCGGACAGTGCCATGGCAAGAATGCCGGAGGCGGCAGCCGCCTCCCTGCTCAAGACCAAATACCTTGACCTGTTTCTCTGGGAGCAGGAGGGGGACGACACACCGGCTGCCTATGAATCTGTGGTGGAGGATCTGCTTCGCCGGCAGCTGGCAGCCTTTCACCAGGCGTTCCCGACTCGTAAGACAGACTGGGAGAAACTAACCAAGCAGGAAATGGAAGCGCGGAGTGCCAGCCATCCCACCGTTTGGAGCAGAATCCAGGCCCTGGGCCTGGAGGAACTTCCGGTGCTTTCCTTCCCTGTAGATGGGGAATATCTCCAGGAGCAGAAAAAGGTGCTGGAGGATATGGATGCCCATATTGCAGAATTTACCCAGATAAATTTTGAGGAGGATCATCGCACCCAATACCTGGAACCCAAGCAGAAGGTGGAGCAGTGGCAGTCTGCCGGTTCCCCGGTGGTGGCGGAGGAATACGCCGATATCGTTGATGCGCTGCACATGCTGGGGCGCAGCAGCGAGGCCATCGCTCTGTGCAACCGTGCCATTGAAGCGCTTCAGCCCCCTGCCGCTGCCTATGCCTACTTTATCCGTGGCAGCTGGCGGCTGCGCCGGTACGATGCAGGCGGCCTGCAAGATCTGTATACCGCCATCGAGATGAATAACAATGCCATTGACAGTGCGCTGGAGCTGATTGGCACCTACTGCACCCTTACCGGAATGCAGCAGGAGCTGGATATCTACCGGGAGAAGGCGCTGGAACTGATGCAGCGCCAGGAAGATCAATACTGCGAAATCGGCCAACTGACCAAAAAAGACCACCTCAGCACGGAGCAGCTGCCGGAGGGGATGCTGGAGGAGATCCTTGCCCATATCCGGGACGATTCCATTGATAAAATCTATCTGGTGCGCAAAACCATCACGGACAGCTTCTTTACCAGTGCTTTTGTGATTCGCTTCCGTTCCGATGCCGACCAGGAAGTGCAGGAGCAGGTGATGCACCGCATTTTCCGCTACCTGGATACCTGCTCGGATTGGCAGTTCTCTCTGTTTGATTACCGGAACGTTCCCAAGGGACTGGTGGAGCGGGTGCCGGACAGCTGCGTCTACCAGAGGGAGAATGAAATGATCGGGTAGGAGGGGCGGATGGTTCGTCCCCCAGACTGGGTACGTCCAATATGGTTAGGGATGCGCTTTTGCCGGACATACGCTTTCAAAAAAACAGATCCCGGGCAGTTGAACGCTGCCCGGGATCTGTGGGTTTATAGCGCACTGCGAATGTCCTTTTGCGGCTGCATCTGGGCAGGGAGTGTTACGGGCTTTCCATACAGCCTGCGGTGGGAATCTTATGATCCGGGGAATGCCTGGGACTTCTAAAGGTTACAACATCGGGCCCTCAAAGGCCCGGAGCTAAGGCTGAGGGCTGTTTGCAGGGATGGAGGATGCATATATATGAAAAAATGGGACAAAAATCCGCGCTGTTTGCCCTTGGACAGAAACCAGGGACGTTTTTGAATTATCGGTATTTCTTTACGAAAACGCAATGAAAAACATATTAACCCATACAAAATACTGCTTTTTGTTTTGAAAATTATTTTCGGGCAGATTTTTGCTGAAAATAATTAGCAATTATTCACATTTTACAAAATCGACATATTTTATTCTACGATTCCGTCAATAGATATTCTGTTCATCATTATGTAGAATAATGTCAAGTCTTGGGAGACTGTCTGTGTTGAAGTTTCCCATAACCATTATATTATGAGGTGAAGCTATGAAAAAGATTTTTGCTCTCCTGCTGGCACTGGTCATGGTTCTGTCCATGGCTGCCTGCGGCGGCAGCCAGCAGCCGGCTCCTACGACTGCGCAGCCCCAGGCTCCTGCCAACAATGCCACAGCCAGCGCTGACCCCTCCGCTCCTGTGGAGCAGACCCTGCGCCTGATCACCGCCAACGGCGGCAACACCGGAGTGCAGGACCGCCTTATCAGCCCCTGGGAGGACCAGAACCTGGGAACCATGCAGATGTTCCGCAGCCTGTTCCTGGCAGAGACTGACCTGACCACCCTGAAGTCCGATCTGGCAGATGCCAACTTCAAGGTGTCCGACGATGGTCTGGTGTACGAGATCAACTTCATCGGCGGCAGCAAGTGGTCCGATGGGGAACCCATCACCCCTCAGGACGTGGCTTTCTCCATCAAGGCCAACCTGAAGACTGCCGTTTCCAACGGCATCTACACCAACGCCTTCAACAAGATCAAAGGCGCCGCTGCTTGGAAGGACGGCTCCGCTGACGATCTGGAAGGTCTGGTCATTGACGGCAACAAGATCACCATCACCCTGGATGCCCCCTACAGAGCACTGGCTGCCACTCTGGCCCAGTTTGCCATCCTGCCCGAGCATGTGCTGAAGGACGCAGATGTTCTGGAGCTGACCAAGAACGTGGAGTTCTGGAGCCATCCTGTTTCCAGCGGCGCTTTCATGCTCACCGAGTTCAATGTGGGCAACTACTATGTCCTGGAGCAGAACCCCTACTATGACGGCGTAAAGCCCAAGATCACCAAGATCGTTTCCACCTATGTGGCTGACCAGATCACCGCCGCTCAGGCCGGTCAGGTTGACTACTTCAACACCAACGTTGTTGGCACCATCAACGAAGTTCAGAAGATCAACGGCATGCAGATGTTCCCCGTGGACATCCTGTTCTACCGCTATTTCATCTGCAACATGAAGGGTGTGGACGGCAACGAGAATCCCGCAATGCAGAATCCTCTGGTTCGGGAAGCCATCCTCCACGCTATCGACCGGGAGACTCTGGCATCCAGCCTGTTCCCCGGCCTGGCAACCCTTGTGAACTCCGGTGTTTCCAACACCTCTCCCGCTTTCAACGGCAAGGTCTTTGAGTACAACCCCGAGAAGGCCAAGGAGCTGCTGAAGGAAGCCAACTATGACTTCAGCCACAAGTTCCGTATCCTGTACTACTACTCCGATCAGGGCTCCATTGACTTCATGGAAGCCATTGCCTACTACCTCAGAGAGGTGGGCATGGATGTGGAAGTCATCCAGACCACCCAGGGCACCCAGGATCTGTTCCAGACCCGGAACTACGATGTGGGCTATAAGGGCCTGTCTGCTTTCGACATCAGCGAGTGGTACGGCGAATACAACTCTGCCAACGCCAACTTCCAGAACATCTTCGGCGGTGACACTGCCTTTGATGGTCTGATCTCCAAGCTGGCTGCTGCTACCGACGAAGCCGAGACCAACAAGATCCTCACCGAGCTGTCCAACCTGGAGAACGAGATGCTGTACAAGCTGCCTCTGTTCACCCTGGGCAACAACGTGTTCATCAACACCAACCACCTGAAGGTCAATGACAACCAGGTCTTTGGCAACCCCTGGTACAAGACCGATATCGGCTTTGAGAACTGGGAGATTGTTGGCTAAGACTGGGCAAAACGGCACGATCCCATCTGCGGACAGCAGCAGATCGTAAGCTTTCTATTTGCGCTTTTGTCCGGCAACGGATACCCATTGGGGAATGCAGAACCACCGCATTCCCCATTTTTAAAAACACCGATCCTGGGAAACGCTGACCAATTTCAGCTGTGTGCGGATCTCAGAGATTCCCCCTGGGGAACCATCGCTTCTGCGTTCCCGACAAAATAGAATGGAGTGTATTTATGCTGAAATTTACCCTGAAAAAGCTCCTGCAAATGATACCCATGCTGCTGCTCATCAGCCTGCTGGTGTTTGGCGCTTTGCAGATGACGGGGGTGGACCCCATTAGCTACATGGTTTCTCCGGATATGGCTGCCAGTGCAGAAAATCTGGAGGCTCTGCGGGAGCAGATGGGTTTGAATGACCCCTTCTTTGTCCGCTATTTCCGCTGGGTGGGTGAAATGCTGCGTGGCGAGTATGGCTACAGCATCACCACCGGATCTTCCATCAAGACCATGCTGGCCCAGCGTCTGCCTGCTACCTTCGAGCTGGCACTGTGGTCACTGCTGCTGTCCACCGTCATCGGTGTGGCCATCGGCATTGTTTCCGCCATTCGCCAGAACGGCATCATCGACTACATCGGGCGGTTCCTGGCAGTTATCGGCCAGTCCATCCCCCAGTTCTTCTTCGGCATCTGTATGGTGCAGATCTTCGCCATTAAGATGGGCATCCTCCCCACAGGCAACCGGATGTCTGCCACCGGAGAATTTACCCAGGCCCAGCACCTGATCCTGCCGGTGGTCACCACCACCATTTCCATGTGTGCGGTGCTGATGCGCTACACCCGGAACAATATGCTGTCCGTTATGAACAGTGACTATGTGAAAACCGCCCGGAGCAAGGGCCTTCCTGAGTGGAAGGTGTACTTTAAGCACGCTTTCCGGAATGCCCTGCGGCCGGTGATGGTGGTGCTGGTGTTCCGTCTGCCCCTGCTGATCTCCGGTTCCGTGGTCATTGAGTCCGTATTCTCCTGGCCCGGTATCGGCATTACCATCACCGATGCCGTGGTGGCCGGTGACTACCCGGTGATCATGGTGACCACAGTTCTGGTTGCTGCCGCAATGCTCATTGCCAGCTTCCTGGTGGATGTACTGACAGCCCTGTTGGATCCCAGAGTCCGTCTGGGTGAGTAAGGAGGTAGAAGCTATGGCATTGACTGATAAATCCAAAGCCACCAAGCTGTGGAAGAAAAACCTGCGGAAATTCTGCAACAACAAGCTGGCCATGATCGGCTTTATTTGTATGATCATTATCACCCTGGCCTGTATCCTGGCACCGGTGCTTACCAGCTACGACCCCATTAAACCGGATTTCGCCGCCATTACCAAGGCTCCCAGTGCCGAGCATCTGCTGGGCACCGACAAGCTGGGGCGGGACGTGTTCGCCCGGGTGCTGTACGGCGGCCGTGTGTCCATCCTGGTGGGCGTGGTAGGCGCACTGGCCGGTTCTCTGATCGGCGCTGTGCTGGGCGCCATCGCCGGATATTTCGGCAAGTGGATTGATTCCCTGCTGATCCGGATCTCCGAGGTGTTCCAGACCTTCCCCAATATGATCCTGATCCTGCTGATGGTGGCCATTTTGGGGCAGGGACTGAATAACCTGCTGATTGTGTTCTCCCTTACCGGCTGGATGACCACCTTCCGCATGGTGCGCAATGAGTTTTTGGTACTGCGTGAGGAGACCTATGTCAAGGTCTGTGAGGCCTTCGGTATGTCCCGGCCTGCCATTATGTTCAAGCAGATCCTGCCCAATGTACTTTCCCCTGTGATCGTCGCTACCACCGTGAATGTGGCAGGCTTTATCCTCTCCGAGGCCGGCCTGAGCTTTATCGGTGTTGGCGTTCCCTCTTCCGTTCCCACCTGGGGCAATATCCTCAACGCCGCAAAGTCTCTGGATGTTCTGGCGAACTATTGGTGGCTGTGGGTTGTGCCCGGTGTGGTCATCTCTGTGTTCGTCCTTGCCGTGAACTTCTTCGGTGATGGCCTGCGGGACGTTCTGGATCCCAAGCAGCAGTAAGGAGGAAAAGCCATGGATAGCAAAGATATTATTTTGGATGTTTCCCACCTGAACACCAGCTTCATGGTGGAGAAAAAGGAAATCAAGATTGTCAAGGATGTTTCCTTCCAGGTCAAGCGGGGCACCACCCTGGCCATCGTGGGAGAATCCGGCTGCGGCAAGAGCGTCACGGTTCACTCCATTGCCAAGCTGATGCCAAAAAATGCTGTGGTCAAAGCAGACAAGATCCAGTATAACGCCATGCGGGACGGACAGATTCATGCGTACCGGCTGGAGAACATGGCCCCCTATGGCAAGGAAATGCGTTCCCTGCGGGGCACCGAGATCGGCATGGTGTTCCAGGATCCCATGTCCTCCCTGAACCCGGTGTATAAAGTAGGCGACCAGGTGGCGGAAAATCTATTGCAGCACTTCAAAATGTCCAAGAAGGAAGCCCAGGAGAAGGTACTGGATATGTTCCGGAAGCTGGGGATTCCCGATCCGGAGCACCGGATCCATGACTATCCCTTCCAGTTCTCCGGCGGCATGAAGCAGCGTGTGGTTATTGCCCTGGCCATGATCTGCAACCCGGAGCTGATCATTGCAGACGAACCCACCACTGCCCTGGATGTGACCATTCAGGCGCAGATCATGGAGCTGATGAAGGATTTGCAGGTGAACGAAGGCAAGTCCGTGATCCTCATCACCCACAATATGGGCCTGGTGGCAGAGCAGGCAGACGAGGTCTGCGTTATGTACATGGGCCGGGTGGTGGAATTTGGCTCTCTGGAGCAGATCTTCGAGAATCCGTCCCATCCCTATACCAAAGCCCTTCTGCGCAGTGTGCCGGTGCTGGGTCTTGCAGACGATCAGAAGCTGGAGACCATTCCCGGTGCCACACCCAACCCTGCGGATGTGGGCGAGGGCTGCGAATTTGCCGACCGGTGCAGTGCGTGCTGCGCCGAATGCCGCAAGGGCCGGATCCCCGCCTATGAGGTGGAGCCGGGCCACAAAGTCCGCTGTGTAAAGTTCAAGGGCTGCAAGGAGGTTGATTGATATGGCAGAAAACAAAGAACGGGAAGTCCTGTTTGAGATCCGGGATCTGCAGCAGTGGTTCCCCATTAAAAAGGGCGTGATGAAAAAGACCGTGGGCCATGTCAAGGCTGTGGATGGAATCAGTCTGGATATCTACAAGGGCGAGACCCTGGGTATCGTAGGCGAGTCCGGCTGCGGCAAGTCCACCTTCGGCAAGTCCATTATGATGCTGGAGCAGCCCACCGGAGGTCAGGTGCGGTTTAACTTCGGCGGGGAATTTAAGGATATTACCAAGTTTACCAGCAAGGAAATGCTGGAATTCCGGAAGCGGGTGCAGATGGTGTTCCAGGATCCCTACTCTGCGCTGAACCCCCAGAAGAAGATCTACACCGCCTTTGAGGAGCCGCTGAAGGTTCACGGCATCCGCACCAAGGAGGAGCGGGAGAAGATCATGGCAGAGGTGCTGCGGATGGTCAACATCCAGCCGGACTACCTGCTGCGCTATCCCCACGAGTTTTCCGGCGGCCAGCGGCAGCGGCTTTGCATCGCCCGGGCCCTGGAGGTTCATCCCCAGGTGCTGATCTGCGACGAGCCTGTGTCCGCTCTGGATGTGTCCATTCAGGCCCAGGTGCTGAACCTGATGAAGGACATTCAGAAGGAGCTGAATCTGACCTACCTGTTCATTGCCCATGACCTGTCTGTAGTTCAGTATATGTCCGATCGGATCGTGGTGATGTATCTGGGCAAGATCGTGGAGATTGCGGACAAGCGTGCGCTGTACGAAAAGCCCATGCACCCCTACACCAAGGCCCTGCTGTCTGCCATTCCCGTGCCCAAGATCGGCGGCAAGCAGAAGCGGCAGGTGCTCCAGGGTGAGGTGCCCAGCCCCATTAAAAAGCCTACAGGCTGTGCATTCCACCCCCGCTGCCCCCACTGCACGGATATCTGCCGCCGGCAGGATCCGGCACTGATCCAGTGTCCTGACGGCCACTGTGTGGCCTGCCACATGTATGCCCAGGACGGAAAATAACGACCGGAGGATCCTATGAAGCGATATTATGCATTTGACCGGGGAATTTTCCAGCCCCAGGCTTTGGAAAACGTGGCCATTCACACCAACCCGGTGGAGAAGGATCGGGAGAACTCTCCCATGTTTACCGAGGGCTATTTTGCCCAGCCCAGCCTTCCCTGGGAGGTGCGGTATGACAATGCCTACCCCAATGTGATTTACGATGAGGAAGCGCAGCTGTACCGGCTGTACTACACCCTGATCATTTATGACCCGGAATCTTCCGGGTACACCCGTCAGGAGCGGGCAAAACGGAATTATATCCCCAAGCATGACCGGCGCACGGCCACAGGCTATGCAGAAAGCAAGGACGGCATTCACTGGACCAAGCCCAATCTGGGCATTGTGGAGTTCCAGGGGAGCAAGGACAACAACCTGATTATGCTCTCCGCCCACGGCACCGGTGTGATGCTGGACAAAGAGGAACTGAATCCCAAGCGCCGGTATAAAATGATGCTCATGCTGGACGTGGTGGGTGTGGAATCCCGGATGGCGGTCAGCTTCTCTGCGGACGGCATCCACTGGGAGGAGCCCATTGTATGGCCCAAGTACACCGCCCGGGGAGATTCCCACAACTTTGTGTTCCGGGATCGCCGGGATGGAAAGTACAAGGTCATCACCCGGATATGGAGAAACAACCTGCGGCTGTCTGCCCTGAGCGAAAGCACCGACTTTATCAACTGGTCTGAGCCCAAGGAGATCCTCCGGGGCTGGGGCTGGGAATCCCAGGTGTATTCCATGCCGGTGTTCCCCATGGGGGATATGTATCTGGGCCTTGCCTCCATGTTCCACGAAGGCGACCGGACGGCTCCTGACTTTGATACGGTGGACTGCGAGCTGACCTATGCCACAAAGCTGGATGTATTTGACTTTGTGGATCCCGGTGCCAGCTTTATTCCCAGAGGGGAAGGGCATTATCCGGACGGAGAATTTGACTGCTGCTGCATTTACTCCGCAGCGCCTGTGGAGATCGACGGAAAGCTGTGCTTCTACTACATGGGCGGCAACGGTCAGCACACCAATTACCGGGAGACCAGCTTTGGCAGAGCCTTCCTGGAAAAGGATAAGTTTGCCTACATGAGCCAGCGGAACCCGGAAAATCCCGGCAAGCTGGTGTCTGCCGCTGTCCACTTCTTTGGCGATACCTTCCGGATCCTCTGCGACAAGGAGCCGGAGGGCAGCCTGGAGATTCAGCTGGTTTCCTCCTGGACGGAGAAACAGGGTCTGGAGGGCTATACCTTCCGGGACTGCCGGATGACAAAGGATCCGGATGGCTGGTACCGGGTAACATTTGCCAAGGCGCTGGGGGACTTCCCCCCGGAGCAGAAGGTAAGCATTGTTGCCCGGCTGAAGGGCTGCAAGGTCTACGCCATGGAAGGCGACTTCGCCGCTACCTCCATCAACTACTAAAAAAGCAGCCCCCTCTTTTGAGGGGGCTTTCCTAAAAGGATGGAGTTCGATTGGTTGAAAATCGGATCAGACCTTGAATTTGAAGCAGGCCTTTTCCACATGGCAGCTGTCACCGGCAGCGACCTTGACCATGTGGGCATCCTCGGGGTAGACGATGAGCACATCCTCCGGGGTCATATCCAGCCAGGTCACCACCGGGCCGTCAAAACCCACAAAGTCTTCCTCCGGCTTTTCTTCGGTGCAGGTCAGCAGATCTGTATTGGTAACGCCGATCCGCTCGTGACCGGACAGAAGGACGTGCATATCTCCGTAGAGCCGGTGGCCTTCCCAAATGGCCTGATCCTGGGGCATGGTTTCGTAGCAGAACCGATTGACAAAGGCTTCCTCGCCATCAATGGGATTCCGGCCTTTGGTCAGGGTGTTCAGATCCCCGGACAGGAGGGCGTGGATCACAGCGTCCAAGGACTTGCTTTGACCCAAATAACGATGCAGGTATTTCTTCTTGGTGTAAATCATAGAGAAACTCCTTATGTGTTATTTTTGCTATGCAAAAGCATAGCAAAAAAAGAAATGTGCCATTTCCTCGCCCCTGCGGGGCAACCGGAAATGATGCACAAAAACTTCATGCACCAACATTTGCGCATTTTCGTGGTGCAGTGCTCATGCATGAAGTTTTATATCAGTATATCCTGTTTTTGGAAAGAAATCAACAACAATTATCAATGTAGGTGGTTCCATGGAATTAAAAAAAGCAACCGATTGTGATGTTCTGGTGCTGGGCTCCGGCATTGCCGGTATCAGCGCTGCCCTTCGGGCCGCCGAGCTGGGGGCCAGGGTCATACTTGCCTGCAAGGGACCCCTCTTTTCCGGCTCCAGCTTCTATCCCGGCACCTGGGGCTTGGGACTCATTGGCCCGGAGAACGAGTCAGACAAAAAAGATCTGGCCGAGACAATTCTGCGGGTCGGTCAGGGCATGGCAGATCCCAAACTGGTGGAAACCTTTGTGGGGGGCATTGCCCCAGCCATTGAAAATCTCCGGAAAAAGGGCGTTCGTCTCCGCCGGGCCAATCAGGCGGGGCAGAAGGAGTTTATTCCCTGCTTTGACCACAAGCACCGGGACTGGAACGGCATTGAATTCGATTCCGTCCGGGAGGTGCTTGGACGGGAACTGGAGCAGAAGCAGGTTCGCCTCTTCCCCGGCTGGGAGGCCCTGCACCTGGTCAAGGATCAGGGGGCGGTCTGTGGAGCCGTTCTTTCCAAAGAGGAGCAGCTTTGCTACGTTGCCGCCGGGGCGGTGGTGCTGGCAACAGGCGGCTATGGCAGCCTGTTTCAGTACCATCTGTGTACGGAGGATGTAGCCGGAATGGGCCAGTATTTGGCGTTGGAAGCCGGGTGCAGACTGGTGAATATGGAGTTCATGCAGATGATGCCTGGGTATTTGACCCCTGCCTTCCGGACGATCTTCAACGAAAAAACCTTCCGCTTTACCAAGATGACGACCCCCGACGGGAAGCCTCTTCTCACCCCGGAGGCGGCGGCCGCCCTGCCGGAGCGATCCGGATACGGCCCCTTTACCTGCCGCCTTGCCGGAAAGGCGGTGGACCTGGCGATTTTCCGTGCCTTCCGGCAGAATGACCGGGGGGTTACCGTGTCCTACACCCAGGAACTGAAGGAAGATCCTCCTGAGTTTATCTCCGTGTACTTTGAATGGCTGAAGGAAGCCAAGGGCCTGACGGTCAATGATCCGGTACACATTGGTATTTTTGCCCACGCAGCCAATGGCGGTGTGGCCATTGATGGGAATGCCTGGACCGGCGTTCCCGGCCTGTACGCCGCCGGAGAGGTCACCGGCGGGATGCACGGCGCCGACCGGATCGGCGGGCTGTCCACCGCCAATGGCTTGGTATTCGGCGGTATCGCCGGTGCATCCGCAGTGACAGAACACCACTGTGCCCCGGAGACGATCTCCTTCCCTCTGACAGCCGCTCCGGGCATTGCCGAAAGGAAACGGCAGCTGCAGCAGCTTATGTTCCAAAATGCCATGGTCATTCGCTCCGGCGATGGTCTGACCCAGGCCTTGGCCCAGGTGCAGCAGATGCGGGAAGCCCTCCTTGCCGATACAGCCCCCGCAGCCCCCCAGCAGACCGCCGAAGCTGCCGACACCCATCGCCTCCTGGCGCAATACACCACAGCCCAAAGCCTGCTCCTGGCCGCATCCCTGCGAACAGAAAGCCGCGGCTCCCACTACCGAGAGGACTATCCCGCCCCCAGCAAAGCCCTGGAGCACCCCACCTTCCTGGAAATGCGGGAGGGGAAGATCTGCCCATCCCGATGATTGGCAAGATAGATCCGAAGACTGCGAAGGCTCCCAATGAAGAACCAGCCGCCAATAGAATCCATCACGGCAGAGCCCCAATCTGGGACTCTGCCGTGAATTTTTGGGGCGGTATGGTGGGAAGGAGCGAATAACTGCCCAAACGGGTTTTTTATGTAAGCGCTTTCTGGAGCGCGGAAACGATCCGTACTTCTTCGCCGCTCTCATTTGTCCAAATCCGTATCAATGGAATGCTGCACTTTTGCAGATCCTTATGGTCAAGGAAACGTTTACGGTTCAAGGTCAGGGGGCGTTTACCCAGGCACCATCCATCAATCCCCGGGGCTGCCGGAGAGGCGGTAGATGGTGGTTTTCCAGTTGCCGCGGAAATATCTGCCCACAAAGCAGAGACTGCGGAAGATCCAGTCCAGGATCATGGCGTACCATACGCCCAGGGCGCCCATGCCCAGGCGGATGCCCAGGATGTAGCTGAAACCGATGCGGAAGGCGGCCATGGAGAAGATGGCAGTGCCCATGGGGAATTTCACATCGTTGCAGGCCCGGAGCATATTGGGGAACACAAAGCTCACAGGCCACAGGATCATGGCACAGCCGTTGTGGATCATAACGAGCCGGAAGGCCAGGTCGGTGGTTTCCTTGCTCAGGCCGTACAGGGACAGCAGGAAGGGGAGATTGGCCAGAATGGTGATGTTCACCACCGCAGTGGCAAGATAGGTGAAGATCATCAGCTTTTTGGTGTAATAGCGGATCTGGGTGTGATCCAGAGCACCGGCGCACCGGCCGATGACGGCCACCATTGCCAGATTCATGGCCTGACCCACCATACAGCCCATAGTGTCCAGGTTGTTGGCAATGCCATTTGCGGCAATCTGGGTGGTGCCGAACAGGGAAATGATGCTGACCACCAGCACCCGTCCGCCTTGGAACAGGGCGTTTTCAATGCCGCCGGGAATGCCGATGTAGAGGATCTTGCGGATCTGCTCCATCTCCGGGCGGAAGGACAGCCTGGGGATGGACAGGGTGTGGGCGGAATTTTTCAGACAGATGCACAGGATCAGCGCCATGACGGCTCTGGAAATGAGAGAGGGAATGGCCACGCCCAGGACGCCCATGTGCAGTCCGAAAATGCAAATGGCATTGCCTGCGATGTTCAGAATGTTGCCCACGATGGAGGTGTAGAAGGTGACACTGGTTTTGCCCATGGCACGAAACAGCGCCGCATAGGCGTTGTAGAGGCCAAGAAAGGGGTAGGAAATGACGGAAACCACCAGATATGTCAGGGCTGCATCCATCACATCGGCTTCAATGGAGCCAAACAGCAGGGCCAGAAGCCCCTTGCGCCCAATGGCAATGAGCAGGGCCAGGATGGTTGCCCCGGAGAAAACCGTGAGCACCACCTGATTGGAGGCATCCCGGGCCTGGCTGATCCGGTTTGCCCCCAGATACTGACTGACCACCACCGTGCCGCCGGTGGCCAGGGCTGCCAGAACGCTGAAAATCAAGTTATTTACCATGTCCATTAAGGAAACCCCGGACACTCCGGCCTCGCCCACCGAAGCCACCATCATGGTATCGGCCATGCCCACCGTGATGGCCAGGGTCTGCTCTAGGATCAACGGCAGGATCAATGCCACAAGATCCCGGTTAGAAAATAAATAACCGTCCCGCACACCGCTTTTCATGAATACACCTCCTGAATCGGTTCCCACTATCTTTGAAAACCAATGTAAAATCTGACATAAGAATACCACCGGAATTTCCAAATTGCAACTAGGGACTATCTGAAAACAGGAATATGACAGAATTGGCCAGGTGATGTAACAATATTGCGAATATTCCATGTTTCGACATTGTACCGCCGAATTTCGCCGTATAATGTTCGATATTGCATTGTCGGCGCATTGCGCCGACGTTGTTTCCCCGGTGGGGAAACAACCGGGCGGCTGATAGCCGCCCCTACGCAGACGGTGCCACCGAATTACCGCCGCAAAAATTTCGTTGCGCAAATGAAGTTTTAAAGGATACGCTCTACTACGAACGCTACGAAATATCCGCTCAGTAATTTGAATGCTTACCGCAGGATCCCCGTGGATTGGAGGAACAGCACCAGCATCATTACCGGGGCGATGTAGCGGATCATGACCCGGTAGAGCTTTTTCCGGCGGAAGTTTCTGCCGCCGCGCTGGATCTCGTCAATGACATAGTCCGGGGTGACGATCCAGCCGATGAGCAGGGTGGACAGCAGGGCGATGAAGGGCATCATCACACTGTTGCTGATGTAATCCATCAGATCCAGCAGCTGACCGACGGAACCGTTGGGCAGGGGGATCTCCAGGTAGAAGGCGCTGTAGCCCAGGGCGATGATCCCGGAGGCGGCCAGATAGATGACGGTCAGGATCAGCACGGCCTTTTTCCGGGCGATGTGGAAGATCTCCATCACATTGGCGGTGATGGACTCCAGCACGGAGATGCAGGAGGTCAGGGTGGCGAAAATGGCGGTGACGAAGAACAGAATGCCCACCACCGTTCCGGCCTTACCCATGGCGGCGAACACCTTGGGCAGAGAGACGAACATCAGGCTGGGGCCTGCGCGCATGCCCTCGGTGCCGGAAAAGACATAGACTGCCGGAATGATCATGGCTCCTGCCAGCAGGGCAACGCCGGTGTCAAACAGCTCGATCTGGCTGACGGCCTTGTTCAGATTCACCTCCGGCTTTACATAGGAGCCGTAGGTGATCATAATGCCCATGGAAACGCTGAGGGAGAAAAACAGCTGGCTCATGGCATCCAGCAGGATCTGCAAAAACCGGCCCACCGTCAGTCCCTGGGTGTGGGGGGTCAGGTAGTAGACAAGACCCTGAAGGCCCGTGCGGGTCTGACCGGCGGCATCGGTGCTGGCCAGTGTCAGGGAGAATCCGGCGATGACCACCACCAAAACCAGCAGCAGGGGCATCATGCTCCGGGACACCTTTTCAATACCGTCCTGCACGCCGTTGTACACGATAAAGGCAGTCACACCCATAAATGCCAGAGCGTACACCACCGGAGAAACCGGGGAGGAGATAAAGTCGGTAAAATATCCATCCTGGGCGGCGGCAGCGGTGCGGCCGGTGAGGAAGGTCACCGCATACTTGGTGATCCAGCCGCCAATGACTGCGTAGTAGGTCATGATCAGCACCGGCACCAGGAAGGTCAGGATCCCCAGAAATTTCCACTTGGGGGCCATTTCTGCGTAGGCACCGATGGCGCTTTTCTTGGTGCGCCGTCCGATGGCGATATCCGAGCAAAGCAGGGTAAAGCCGAAGGTCAGCACCAGGGCCAGATATACGATCAGGAACAGACCGCCGCCGTCCTTGGCGGCCAGATAGGGGAACCGCCAGAGATTGCCTACGCCCACGGCGCTGCCTGCTGCGGCCAGAACAAATCCGATCTGGCCGGAAAAATGATTTGCTTTCTTTTCCATAGCTTTCTACGCTCCTATTTCCGGGAAACGCCGAATCTGCGGGGCTGTTCCTGCTTGGAGATTTGCGCTTCCTGATGCTTGCAAATAAGAATAGCATAGGTTATACTATAAGTAAAACGAATGTTTTTACTGATACACATTACAAAAACTTATGGGAGGCCACAGGGTGCGGGAGCAGAAGGATCGGTATGAGATATTCTTAAAGGTGTACGAGACCGGAAGCTTTTCCAAGGCGGCAGAGGCACTGAACTATACCCAGTCCGGCATCAGCCAGATGATGGCGGGATTGGAGGAGGAGCTGGGGGTGCAGCTGTTTGCACGGATCAACCGGGGAGTGGCGCTGACGGACAACGGACAACGGCTGCTGCCCTATATCCGGGAGCTGGCCAATCAAAAGGACCGCCTTCGGCAGGCGGCCTTTACCATCAACAACAGCATTGAGGGCGTCCTGCGGATCGGCAGCTTTTCCAGTGTTACTGCTCTGTGGATGCCGGAGGTGGTGGCCTATTTTCAGGAGCATTACCCCAAGGTGCGGGTGGAGATCCTGGACGGCAACTACGATGAGATCCGTGCCTGGATTCGCCACGGCCAAGTGGACTGCGGCTTTTTGTCCGGCATCGTTGCCGATGGGCTGGATTTTTACCCTTTGTGGGAGGATCCCCTGTACGCCGTTTTGCCGGAAAACCATCCCCTGGCAGAAAAAAGCCGGATATCCCTTGAAGAATTGTTTCAATATCCCCTGATCATTGAAACCCCCGGTTGTGACAATGATATCCAGCACCTACTAAAAAAGAGCCAGCTTCAGCCCAAAATCATCTACAGCTTTCGGGATGACCCCTTGATCATGGCCTTTGTCCGCAGGGGCCTGGGGGTCACCATTTTCCAGGAGCTGGTGCTGGAAAGCACCGGCCGCACCGGCATCGTATCCCGCCCCTTAGAGCCGGTGAGCAGCCGCAAAATCGGCCTTGCCTTCTCCAAAACCACCAACTCCGTCGTCTCCCGGGTGCTGCTGCGCTACTTGCAGCAGCAGATCGGTCAGATCCAAAGCAAGGTGCTGAGGGGCATGGAAACGCTTCCTGATCCCCAATAAGAAAAGCCATACAGCCCGCCGTTTTCCGAAGAAACAAGGGACTGTATGGCTTTTTGGGTTAACGGTACCGCTGCAAAAAGGCTTCCAAGGTGGTGCGCAGCTGCGGGGGCAGGCGGTTTTTGCACTCGGCGGCCAGATTTTCCGGCACGCCGTAGAAGCCTTCGGCGATGCTGCCGGCGATGGCGGTGAGGGTGTCGCAGTCGCCGCCCAGGGACACGGCGGTGCGGATCACATCTTCAAAGGAGCTTCCTTCCAGGAAGGCGGTGATGGCCTCCGGGACGGTCTCCTGGCAGCTTTCCACATGGTGATAGGTGGGGCGGATCTCATCGCAGGTGCGCAGCAGGGGATAGCCGAACTGCTCCCGGATGTAGGACGTTATCTCCTGTTTGGATGCCCCGGTTCGGGCCAGGAAGATGGCACTGGCGGTTGCCTCGGCACCTTTGATGCCCTCCGGGTGATTGTGGGTCACCTGGGCGGACAGCCGGGCGGCGTGGCGCACTGCATCCAGAGTGTCAAACATCCATGCCACGGAGGAGACACGCATGGCAGAGCCGTTTCCATAGCTGCCGTAGGGCCCCATGCCGGGATCTTCCAGCCACAGACGGAACCGGCCGCCGTAGCCTGCGTGGGGAAAGGCTTTGCCAAAGGCGCGCATACGCTGGGCCAGCAGCGCCTGGATCGCATCGTCGGACATTCCAGGGGCGGCATCCAGAAAGGCCTGGGCCACCGCCAGGGTCATCACCGAGTCATCGGTGTAGGTCGCCTGGGGAGGGAACAGGGGGAAATCCTTTGTTTTATTGCCTTGATCGAATTCGTAGGGACTGCCGATGATGTCACCGAGAATCGCACCGATCATCTGCGGCCACCTCTTTTCTAATAGTATTTTATATGCAAAAGGGCAGCTGCCAGCCGCCTAACATATCTATCATATCACATTGACCCGCCGGATTCAATTGATTTTCTGTAGGAAAAATGGGGTGTTTCTTTGTAGAGTATCCCATCTTGCAATTTGGGGAGGGTGTGGTAATATGTAAGTACAAGGAAGGACAAATACCAAAGATCCCATCCGATCAGTCGATATTTCTCATAGGAAGTCGATGGTATAGAGAATCCTGACTTGAATCAATAGAAAGGGTGGTTACAAGTGAAACTGCAAATTGACAGCGAAATGGAATAAGCTCTCAATCATCGGTTAAAAGCCAGATTGAGAGCTTATTTCATTTTGTGGTCAAAGGCTTGCAGATCCATGGTCAGAACATGGTAGTCGGGAGAGCTGTGGGAAGCTGGGGTCTGGGAAGGGGAAAGAAGGGCCTTGTGCCGCATCCCCAAGAAGTGAGGGAGCCGCAAACATAAAAAGCCAAAAACAAAGCCTTTTCGGTCGTTTTTACAAAAATGGCTGGGAAGGCGTTTCTGTTTTTCAATGGTAAAAAACGACCAATTGCCTGATCATTCTGCTTTTATCGTATTATGGGTTGCAAAAATCGCCTCTGTGTGATATGATAGCAAAAACCAGTGCAAAAAAGGGAAAAATCCGAGGAATGTGTGATAAGAATTATAACTTATTGCACCATTCCGGCCGAAAACTTGTTTTTCTGCGCAAAAATTGGGATGCGGGAGGGTGCATAAATTGCCACAGAATCAGCCGAAAAGTGCTGTCGCAGCCGTGGTGGTGACTTACAATCGTTTGGCGCTGCTGAAGCAGTGTGTGCAGGCGCTGCGCTTGCAGACTGTGCCCTGCGATATTTTGATCGTGGACAATGCCAGTACTGACGGTACGGCACAGTGGCTGTCCGCACAGCCGGGGATCTCCTTCCGCAACACCGGCAGCAACCTGGGGGGAGCCGGAGGTTTCAATCGGGGAATGCGCTGGGCGGTAGAGGATGGGTACGACTATGTCTGGGTCATGGATGATGACACCCTGCCGAAGCCCGATGCTCTGGAAAAGCTCCTTCAAGCGGACGATATCTTAAAAGGTGATTACGGCTGGTTGTCCAGCGTGACCCTTTGGACGGACGGCACCGAGTGCAAAATGAACCGGCAGAAGCTGAAAAAGAGCTATTATGACTTTAGCCCCCTGCTTCGGTACGGCCTTGTCCAGGCAGAGCAGGCCACCTTCGTCTCTCTGTTCTTGCCCAGAGAGGCAGTTCTTCAGGCAGGACTGCCAATAACGGAGTTTTTTATTTGGGGAGACGATATCGAGTTCACCCGCCGGATCGCCCTTCGAGGGCAGCGCCCCTGTTTCCTGGCCGGGCAAAGCCAGGTGATCCACGCAACGAAAAACAACGAGGGTTCCAACATAGCCCTGGATGCGCCAGAGAGGATCGGGCGATATTTTTATGCCTTTCGGAACGAGGCCTATCTGTACCGGCAGGAGGGCATAAAGGGACGGCTTTACTGCTTCGCCAAACGAGGCAGGGACTTTTTGCGGATCCTGCGGCAGGGAAAACCCAGATGTCCCAGACTGGCTGTGCTGGTTAGGGGGATCTGGGCGGGATTCTTTTTTCAACCCAATGTTGAAAAAATAACGGATTGAATGCAAACGAAATGAGGAACAAATATGAAGCGAGCATGGCAGCATTTGCAGCAATATAAGCCACTTTTGAAGGAATTGGTCAGCAGGGATTTAAAGGTAAAATATCGCAGAAGCTTTTTGGGTTATGTATGGAGTCTTTTGAATCCGTTGCTGATGATGTGCGTAATGACTGTAGTATTCAGCTATATGTTCCGGTTTGATATACCAAATTTTCCACTGTATTTGATCACGGGCCAGACACTGTGGACGTTTTTTAATGAAAGCACCAACATGAGTATGTATTCCGTTTTGCAAAATGGAGCACTGATTAAAAAAGTTTATATCCCTAAGTTCATTTTCCCGATCAGCCGGGTGCTCTCCAGCTTTGTGACCATGAGTTTTTCCTTGATGGCTATTGTAATCGTGATGCTCTTTACAAAAGCGCCGTTTTATTGGACGATTCTACTGTTTCCTGTTCCTTTGTTCTTTCTCCTTCTGTTTGCAATGGGAATTGGAATGGTTCTGTCAGCTCTTAGCGTGTATTTCCGGGATATTACCCACCTGTATGGCGTATTAACTTTGGCGTGGATGTATTTGACACCAATCTTTTATCCTGTAAGCGCCCTGCCGGAAGAGATTGCACCATTGGTTATGTCAAACCCCATGTGTAGCTATATTACCTTTTTCCGGGAGATCGTTCTCTACGGTACAGTACCGGAACTGGCTATGTGGGGGCGTTGCGCAGGAATCAGCGTAGCAGCGTTGATCCTGGGTATGGCAGTTTTCCGTAAAATGCAGCGCAACTTCATACTGTACATCTGATGAGAGGGGGGAGCTATATGCAGCAAACAGAGCCCATTATTGAGGTAAAGAATGTATCCATGCGGTTTAATCTGGCGAAAGAGAGAACGGATACAGTCAAAGAGTATATTGTAAAGCTGTTGAAGCATCAGCTGATGTTCAATGAGTTCTATGCTCTGAAGGATGTAAGCCTCACCATCAATCGGGGGGAGGCTGTTGCACTGATTGGCGCTAATGGCAGCGGAAAAAGCACACTGCTCAAGTGTATTGCAGGCGTATTGTATCCTACTTCCGGAAGCATCAAGATTCGGGGGAGCATTGCGCCGTTGATTGAGCTGGGAGCTGGCTTTGACCCTGATCTTACAGCCCGGGAGAACATCTACCTGAATGGAGCCGTCTTGGGCCATGACCGAAAGTTTATGGATGCGCATTTTAAAAGCATTGTAGACTTTGCGGAGCTGTGGGAATTCATTGATGTCCCTGTGAAGAATTTTTCCAGCGGCATGGTGGCACGACTGGGCTTTGCCATTGCAACCGAAGTCAGTGCAGATATTTTGGTCGTTGATGAGATCCTTGCAGTTGGTGATTTCCGTTTTCAGCAGAAATGCAAAGAACGGATGGCAAACATGATGCAAGGGGGCACAACGTTGCTGTTCGTCAGTCATAGTGAGGATCAGGTGAAGGAACTGTGCCAGCAGGCGGTGTGGCTGGCACACGGAAGGATGATAGAATTTGGAGCAGTGGAACCTGTTTGTGAGAGGTATCATTCTGCAACAAACGGTCATTGTTAAGTTGGATCGAGTTGATAAAGGCGTTTGTTGCCTCAACTACGGTCTATAAAAGGAAAGTATAAGAAAGGGATATCTTTGAGATGGTAGAAAACGAGTATTTGACAGTTGTTGTTCCAGCATATAATGTTGAACGTTTTTTGGCGCAGTGTATTGAAAGCCTGGTGCATCAGACGGTAATAAAGCACAAAGTTATCATTGTTAATGATGGAGCAACTGATTCGACAGGCAGTATTGCCAAGAAATATGCCGAGAAATACCCTACACTAATCCGTTATGTTGAACAGAACAATAAAGGGTTGAGTGCAGCAAGAAATGCGGGGTTAGCGTTGGTTGATACTCCCTATGTTGCATTCTTGGATAGCGATGACTGGCTGATGCCAAATTTTGTGGAAGTATTGGATAGACGGATTCATCAGTATGTAGAAGCTCCCGACTTGGTGTATACATTGCCTGTCGTGTATGACATGGCCAGAAACAGATTTGAAAAATGGATGGATAAGGAAATCTTTTTGCAGGTTTTCAATGAGCGAGAGTGCGTAATCAATCCACAGATGAAAACAATTATCTATGCGCTAGAACCTAATGCTTGTAGAAAGGTTTACAATGTTGCTTTTTTGAAGAAGATGCAGTTTTGCTTTGTTGAGGGTACAAAATGGGAGGATGTAGAACCTCATTTCCAATTACTGCATGAAGCAAGACACATCATTGGAGAAGAAAAGACGGGCTTTTTTTATCGAATCAACTCAGGAAATCAGATTACTGCATCTGGAGGACGGGATCGGCTTCAGATGATTTCGGTATTTCAGCGTACCTTACACAGGGCGTTGAACGAAGAATGGGAAAGCATTACGGTTTCCTATATTTTGAGTATGCTCCTAGCATTTATGAAGTGGAGCGTTGATGTTTCTATGAAGGATGTGCGAATAGAATTTGTTGAACAAATGCATTCTTTGTTTCTTGAAATTCCACAATGTGCATTGAGAAATTATTATAGGGATTTGAAGGTTTGGAAAAGAGATCGTGTATATTTCTGGCTTGTTAGATCACCTTTCTATAGAATTGTTGCAAATCCGCTTAAATACGCACAATTCAAGGCAAGATTCTATCAATTGAGAAAAATCGTGCGGCGAGAAGTCTGATGTGGGGGAAACGAAAATGAACGAATTGGTATTAAAGCTGGAGTCATATCCGCAGATAAAAAATGTTGTTATTCTCGGAGGGTGCAATTTTAATACTCATACGATTCGAGATATTATGTCAGTAATGCAACTTGATTCATTTGAGATTTTTCTCTCTACATTCCAAAAACGAAAGGAAGCTCTTGAGTTACTACGTTTTGTGAGAGAAACTAGAGTATGCAATTATCCTAAGAAAATTGAGATACATACCTACGACCAGTTTGCAGAGTATGTCGAGCCAGAAGCGCCGTATATCTTAATGTTTGATGCGATGGATCATGTTGCGGATATGATGGAGATGGGCCATTTGCGACCGTCATATCTTTTGGGTGCGATGGAGCGGGGGGCTATCACTGCATTTGATATCTGGGAAAGATATCGTGGAATTTGCCAAGAGATTCATATTCTTACTTGTTCGCACGGTGGAAAGACAGAGGCCCTTAATTGGAAAAGAGATCCGGAAAGGGAAAAAGAACTAAGTGTCATTTTCCCTATGTATAAGGTTGCTGATTACTTGCCGACATGTATTGAGTCGATTATGGAGTGGAAATCAGACTATGTAGAATATCTCTTCGTGGATGATGGTTCACCGGACAATTGTGCTGAGATTGTTCAATCATATAGCAAAAAAGACCCTCGTATCAAGCTTTTGCAGAAAGCTAATGGGGGATGCGCTTCAGCAAGACAATATGGTCTTGATCATGCTAAGGGTAAATACATAGGGTTTATTGACCCAGATGATTACATTGACCCTACAATGTATCAGAAACTACTCAGTCGTGCAATGATTGGCAGCTATGAGATTGCCTACAGCGGATATAAGGAGTTATATGAATCGACTGGAAGTACAAGAGAAATACCGGATCTGCTTGGCTGGCCCTATTGCGCAGGTACGACAGATCCTGAAAAACTATGTGATCTCACAGCTTATCTTCGGGTTGCAATTTGGAGGGGTATTTATAGTTCGGAATTAATAAAACGTAATGGAGTGCACTTTTATACTGACTTGCGCAGATTTGATGATTTGCCGTTCAAATTTGAAGTCCATGCCTGTGCCAAATCGGTTGTTTGTGTCCCAGAGCATTTGTATTATTATCGGCTTGCTAGACCTGGACAGGATGTTTCAGCGGATGACGAACGTTTGTATGTTCACTTCCCAATATTCGAATATTTGGATAAGTTTGTTAACACAAAGTTTAATCACAAGGTATGTGAAAAACTTCAGATTTGCAAACTTCATACACATATTTATGCATTAAAGAAAATACGCACTGAATTTGAAAAGGAATACATGCAGAGGGCTAGAAGGGATCTGCTCTCGAACTATTCCTATAGAGAAATGAAAATGATTTATCGTTCTTCAATATCGCGAAAAGACAAAATGTTCTTAAGGGCAATTATGAGAACGGATGTTTTGATGCTTCGAGTACTTAAGAAGCTATCGTAAGAAGGGGGGTATCATCATGTACTATGACTATCTCATCGTCGGCGCTGGCCTGTATGGTGCGGTTTTTGCCCAGCAGGCTAAGGCTGCCGGAAAATCTGTCCTTGTCATCGACAAGCGGGATCACATTGCCGGAAATGTTTACACGGAAAAAGTGGAAGGTATTGATGTTCACAAGTATGGTGCCCATATTTTCCATACCAATAACAAACAGGTCTGGGATTATGTAAACAGATTTGTGACCTTCAACCGCTTTACCAATTCTCCGGTGGCAAACTACAAGGGGGAGCTTTACAGCCTGCCCTTCAATATGTACACCTTCAATAAAATGTGGGGTGTGGTCACGCCCCAGGAAGCGGCGGACAAGATCGCCGGTCAGCGGGCAGCTGCCGGGATCACCGAACCCACAAACCTGGAAGAACAGGCCATTTCCCTGGTGGGCACCGATATTTATGAAAAGCTTATCAAGGGCTACACCCAAAAGCAGTGGGGCCGCCCCTGCACAGAGCTTCCCAGCTTTATTATCAAGCGTCTGCCTGTCCGGCTGACCTTCGACAATAACTACTTTAATGCCCTCTATCAGGGCATTCCCGTGGGTGGTTACACACGGCTGGTGGAAAATCTGCTGGAAGGGATCGAAGTCCGGCTGAACACCGACTATCTGGCCAACAAGGCCCGGCTGGACGCGCTGGCAGAAAAGGTGGTTTACACCGGTGCCATTGATGCCTATTTCGGCTATCAGCTGGGGGCCCTGGAGTACCGCTCTGTCCGCTTTGAAAATGAGCTTCTGGATATCCCCAATTTCCAGGGCAATGCCGCTGTGAACTACACCGATGCCGAAACGCCCTATACCCGGATCATTGAACACAAATGGTTTACCTTCGGTAAGGACGAGCAGGGAAATGATTTGTCCAAAACGGTCATCAGCCGGGAGTTCAGCTCCGAATGGCACCCCGGAGACGAGCCCTACTATCCTGTAAATGACGAAAAGAACGGCAGCCTGTACCAGCAGTACAAGCTTCTGGCTGAGAAGGAAGAGAAGATCATTTTTGGTGGACGCTTGGGTGAATACAAATACTATGATATGGATGCAGTGATCGCTTCTGCGCTGACGGCAGCAGAAAGGCTCCTGTAACGCCACAGGGGAACAAGCAATTGTTCCCCTGAACGAATATGCACACCAAGGAGAAAACAATGGACAAAGATATCCAAATCGCAGTTGCCTGCCACAAGCCCTATTGGCGCTGTGTCCAGCCGATCTACCGTTACATAGAGGTGGGCACGGCTCTGCATGAAAAGCCCATGGCGGATATGCTCCATGACAACACCGGCGATCATATTTCTGAGAAGAATGAGACATTTTGCGAGCTGACCGGTCTGTACTGGGCATGGAAAAATGAAAACTGCCACTACCTTGGCCTGTGCCACTACCGCCGATTCTTTGCAGAAAAGCCCTTCGGAAAGCCCAAAGAGCGGATCCTCACGGAAGCGACCCTTCGCCGCCTTTTGCAGACTACGGACGTGATCCTGCCCCGCAAGCGCCACTATTGGATCGAGACAAACTACTCCCAGTATATCCACGCCCACCACGCCCAGGATCTGGACACCACCCGCCGCATCCTGGCCAAGCGATGGCCTTCGTATCTTCCGGCCTTTGACCGGAACATGGCCCAGCGCTCCGGGCACCGGTTCAATATGTTCATTATGCGCCGGGAGCTGCTGGATCAATATTGCACCTGGCTCTTTGACATCCTGTTCCGGCTGGAAGCAGAGCTGGATATTTCCGGTTACGATCCCCAAAGCCGCCGGGTCTTCGGCTATGTGTCAGAGCGGCTGCTGGATACCTGGCTGATTACCAACGAGATCCCCTATCGGGAGCTGCCGGTGGTGCATCTGGAGGGCCAGAACTGGCTGAAAAAGGGCAGCAGCTTCCTTCTGCGGAAGCTGCGTTACAGGAGAAAGAAATGATCAAACAAAATCAAAGGATTCTGAACATACTGAACCTGATCAGCGACGTGGCACTGACCTTTCTTGCCTATTATGTATCCGTTGTCATTCGCTTCCGGATCATGGACGGGGTATGGACCATCGACCTGCTCAGCAGGGATTTCTTTCAGGTGATCGGGGCATACTGCGTTGTTCAGCTGCTCCTGCTGTACATGCTGGGTGTCTATGTCCCCCAGCGCTACCGCCGGATCCGCTATGAGCTGTTTGCCATCGTGTATGTCAATGCCCTGTGTATGCTGCTCATGGTGGCCTGGTTCTACATCTGGCGGATCCACGATGTTTCCCGCACCATGATGGTGTTCTTCTACTGCTTGAGCAGCCTTATGATTTGCTCAAAGCACCTTGTGGTACGCATTGTGATGCGCGGCGTGCGAAGCATGGGCTTTAACCAAAGACATGTCATTTTGGTAGGAGACGGCTACCTGGCCCGGCAGTATGTGGCCAATGTCCGCAAAAATGCCCAGATGGGCTTCTGCATTAACGGATATATTGGCAGGAAGCAGGCGGGGGATCTTGGCGCCTGGATGGGAGACATCTCCCAAGTGCACCAGATCCTTCAGGAACACGCGGATATTGACGAGCTGATCATTGCCCTGTCCAGCGACCAGGAGGAATACCTGCCCGCTATCGTGGATGCCGCCAACCGCTTCGGCATCCGGGCAAAGGTCATCCCCCAGTACAATGACTACATCCCATCCAATCCCCGGATCGACGTCATCGGCAAGATCAAGCTCATCGACCTGAACGCATCCCCGCTGGACAACCTTCTCAACGCCGCCATAAAGCGGCTGGCAGATGTTTTCCTGTCCTTCTTCGGGATCATTCTCATCAGCCCCCTGCTGCTGGCCATTGCCATCGGTGTCAAGCTCAGCAGCCCCGGCCCGGTGTTCTTCGTTCAGGAGCGGGTGGGGCGGAACAAAAAGCCGTTTCCCATGCTGAAATTCCGCAGTATGCGGGTCAACGATGACAGCGGCACCGCCTGGACAACTGACACAGATCCCCGGAAAACGGTATTCGGCAGCTTCATCCGCAAAACCAGCCTGGACGAGCTGCCCCAGCTGTTCAATGTCCTGGTGGGACAGATGAGCCTGGTAGGCCCCCGGCCGGAGATCCCCTATCATGTGGAGCATCTTCAAGAGGAGGTTCCCAGCTACCTGGTTCGCCAGCAGGTTCGCCCCGGCATGACCGGCTGGGCCCAGATTCATGGCTACCGGGGCAACACCGACATTAAAAAACGCATCGAACTGGATCTTTGGTACATCCACAACTGGTGCATCCGCCTGGATATCGAGATCCTATGGCGCACCCTCACCGGTGGCTTTCTGAACCAGGAGACCATCTCCGTGGGGAAATAAAGCCCCATTCCCCTGAGAAAAGGAGAAATTCAAATGATTGCAAAACCTGACAGCAGCAGGCAGCGCCTGGCACAGGCGGCATCTATCTGCCTGTGCATCTATATCATACTTTGCGATGTGCTTATCCATATCCTCCCGTATGACCGCCAGGCGGAGTTTGCGGCCATGTGGCAGCTGGTGTGTTTCTCCCTCCTGGGTCTGATCCTGGCATCTGCCCCCAAAATGTCCCGGCGGACTGGCATCCTGCTTCTGGCAGGCTATTGGGTCTGGCTGATCATCGCCCGGGCGGCAGCCCATGTCCTGGCAGAATCGCTTCCCTATGAGATTTTCCGGGCAGGAGCTATGTGCTGCGTTTTTTACCTGACCTGCACCCTGGGAGAAGAGGCCAGGGGACGGCTGATGACCTGGTTCTGCGCAGTGGCATTTCCTCTGTTTGCGGCCATGATGATCCTGGGGATCCTGGTTGCCCTGAATGTGATCCCGGAGTTCCGAATCGGGAGCCAAGCCATTGTGATCGACCTGGAGCCCCAAAACACCGGCGTGCTGCGCTCCCTGCAATTCTTCGGCGTCCACAGAAACGGCAGCGCATCCTGGTTCATGGTTATGCTTTGGCTCACCGCAGCGCAGCTTGTGCGCACGAACCGAAAGTGGCTGCGGGCGGTGCTGGCGGTTTTTGGGGGAATGCTGTATTTTACTATGGCCATGCAGCACTGCCGCTCTGTCTATGTGTCCACATCCGTCGGCGCAGGCCTGCTGGCATTCCTGCTTGTCAAGGATCGGCTGCCCAGGGGAAAGAGGGCAGTCCGGCTTCTGTGTACCGGCGCAGTGGTGCTGGCAGTCATGTTTGGCTGCTATAAGGGCTTCGGCCTGTGCAACCGGGCAGCCGGATACCTTACAAATACCACCCCGGCCTATCCCCCGGTGACCCTGCTGGTCACCCCGGAAGACGAGGAAGAGGAGGAAGTGGAACTGCCGGAGCAGGAGACAGAGGAAACCGTTGAGAGCCTGCCCCAGACAGAAACCCCGCCCCCAGAACCTACCCCAGCTGCCCCGGCCCAGGATGCAGGGGTATCGGATAACCGGAATTTCTTCCGGGATCTGCTGACCCTGACCATGCGCACGGAGATCTGGGCCGCCGCTTTGAAAACAGCCTTTGCCCGGAAGAAATTCATCGTCCTGGGCCAGCTGTCTGCAATGGTCACGGAGAATCTACAGTACTACAGCGGCCTGCCCCGGGCGGTTCCCCATACCCATAATGTGCTTCTTCAGGTGCTGACAATCGGCGGCGTTTTTGGCTTCACACTGATGATGGGATTCCTTTATTTGCAGCTTCGCTCTGCAATTCGGGTGCTCCGGAGCAGGGAATTGCCCCTGGAGAAAAAGATCTACGTCATCGCCCTGGCCAGCCTGCTGATCTACGGCATCGGTGAACCACTGTTCGACATCCAGTTCACCTCCCTGTGCTTCATGCTGTTGGTGGGAATACTGGCGGAAGGCCGGAAAGAAACGGTATAAACATAACCTGCGAATTGAGAACCGTCCGCACAAGAAACCAATCTTGTGCGGACGATTTTGATCTCTGAAGGCTCTGCTGCAATGAAAAATATCCCCCTATGCAAGCCGTGACCTGCATAGGGGGGAATCTTTTTTGAAGCTGCTTATCAGTCCCGGAAAGAACTGACGCATTGGCTTACCGCGTGGGCCGCGGCAGTTTGGGTTGCTTACTTAGCCAGCTTCTTGAACTCATCGAAGACGAACTGAACCTTGGGTCCGATGATGACCTGAACGGAGGTCTTGCCCGGGCGGATAACACCGGCAGCACCGGAGGACTTGATCTTCTTCTCGTCAACCAGCAGACGGTCCTTGACTTCCAGTCTCAGACGGGTGATGCAGTGGTCGATGGAAACAACGTTGTCCTTGCCGCCCAGACCTTCCATGATGATCTCAGCCATAGCGGTGTAGTCGTTGTTAGCCAGCTCAATCTTCATTTCGCCGTCCTGGTCGTCTTCACGGCCGGGGGTCTTCAGGTCGAACTTCTTGATGGCGAACAGGAACACCAGGTAGAACACCACGAATGCAGCGATGCCCAGGGGGATCAGCAGCCAGCTCTTGCTGGCAGCAGGCAGGAAGGAGGAGAAGATGGCGTCGGTCAGGCCAGCGGAGAAGCAGAAGCCAGCGCGGTAGCCCAGAGCGACGGTAACGGTTGCGAAGATAGCGTACAGCAGAGCGTACACAACGTACAGGGGGAATGCCAGGAACATGAAAGCGAACTCGAAGGGCTCGGTAACGCCGCACAGGAAAGCACAGACAGCGGCGGAACCGATGATACCGATGGTAGCCTTGCGCTTGTTGGTCTTAGCGGTCTGGATCATGGCCAGAGCAGCACCGGGGATGCCGAACATCATGCAGGGGAAGAAGCCGGCCATGTACATACCCACGGACCAGTTGACGGGGCTGCCGTTGGCCATAACGTCGCCCTCAGTCAGAGCACCCCAGTAAGCGGTCAGGTCGCCCAGGCCGATGGTGTCGAACCAGAACACGTTGTTCAGAGCGTGATGCAGGCCGGTGGGGAT
>Ga0129311_1000321_pt1 | contig 44489 bp, 52 predicted proteins | sample Go1ome_FD_94435 | JGI IMG/M metagenome (GOLD analysis project Ga0129311, IMG submission 94435) | Western lowland gorrila individual fecal microbial communities from Wisconsin, USA - Go1022B metagenome | ecosystem: Host-associated > Mammals > Digestive system > Large intestine > Fecal | place...
AGTGAGGTTTTTCAGGTCATAGTGCATAGCGTTGTCCGTTTTCTTGAAGTGCTGCAAGAGTGCGGTACGGAGCTTGCACAAATATCGTATCACGGTAGCTTCACGGTCTGCATAGAGCTTGTCCAGAGTGTCCTTACATTCAGCAAAATGCGTTTCAAGAATATCTTTTCGGACACCAATTAAGTATGAGATCGTGGTGACTACCTCTTTGGTATCAACGGTCAATGGAATACCTCCTATTCATCGTGGATTTTCGGATAATTGTATTTTATAGGTAATATGCTTTCCATTGCGCTCACCTCCGATCTGCTCATTTATAATTATAGCACAAACGGTGGTATATTGCAATGAAAAGGCGGTGAAAAAAGCAATTATATATTGACTTTTTCAAGCAGGTCGGGTATAATAGTAAAAACACAACTGTGCAGTTATGAGGTGTCTTTATTATGGCAAATAGATATACGGTTATAGACGAAACAAAATGGGAAAGAGCTACCCACTGTATGATTTTTAGAAATTGCGTAGAGCCTGCATATTGTGTTACGTTTGAAGCTGACATTACGAAGTTCAAACAGAAAACCCAAGCTCAAGGTCTGTCTTTTACAATGGCCATGGTGTATGCAGTTTGCCGCTGCGCCAATGAGATCGAAGCCTTCAGATATAGATTTCTCGATGGTAAAGGTGTGCTGTTTGATAAAATTGATACGGCATTCACATATCTGAATGAAGAAACTGAATTGTTCAAGGTTGTAAATGTTCCTATGCAAGATGATATAGTCGATTATGTAAAGCTGGCGATAAAAACTGCGCAGGAACAAAAAGAATATTTTACGGGGTCGCTGGGTAATGATGTCTTTCAATGTTCTCCTATGCCGTGGGTGACATATACGCATATTTCTCATACTAATTCAGGGAAAAAGGATAACGCCACCCCACTTTTTGATTGGGGAAAGTATTACGAAGGGGACGGCAAACTCCTTATCCCTATTTCTGTACAAGCACATCATTCTTTTGTAGACGGACTTCACATCGGTTTATTTGTAGACAAGCTGCAAAAGTTTTTTGACGAATACTAATGTTCAATATAATCACAAGCTAAATACGGTCAGTCATGTCGCACACATGGCTGACCGTTTTCTATTTATTCCACTTTGTTATCCTCAGTGCTTTCTGCACCCTCGCTCGTTTCAAGGGTGATCGTGTGGGTGTAGATCATGTGGTCATTCAGGCAGTCCAGAGAGCAGTAGCTCTGATTGGTGTCCTGATGCTTGTAGTAGCTCTTGCCCGCCGGAATTTCCTTATAACAGTTCGCACAAAACATCATTCATCGTCCTTCCATAGATAAATCATTGTATCATTCACGGCTCTCTGCGCCTGCATACGGAGCAGATTGCCGATAGCACCCGACTGGTCGATACGCCCCGACATGACCGCTGCCTGATAGTCACGGCTCGACTGCATAAGAAGCTCAGTCTGACGGTTCACAGCGTCCGTGACCTTTGTATCAAGCTCGTCAAGGTGCTTGTAGATCTCGCCCTTGTCCACGATCTCCTGCAAGAGATCGGGCCGCTTTTCCTCGATGTGGTGCAGATAGTACCTGATGTGGTCGGTATGGAACACATAACGCTCCATTTCGCCCGTCTTGGGGTTGCGGTGGCGTACCGTCTGCGTGTCGGTATCGACTTCCCAAACCGGAGCGCCGTTGACTTTCTGTTTGCTGTGAAAAATCATATCATCACTTCCGTTTCCTTGTGAAATAGTAAGCAGCACCGCCGACTCCTGCGAGAGCAGCCACTCCTGCGATGATAGGCAGTGGATTTGTCTCAGACTGCGCAGGATTGCCCTCAGAAACGCTTGACGGACTGTCGGGGGTATCGTTATCCTCTGCGGAAGAACCGCCCTCAGAGGTCGTTTCCGTTCCTCCTGCGACCTCTCCGATCACTCTCGGACTGTCCTCACCGTTATCGTTGATCTGTTGACCGCCTGTGCTTTCTTCGGGTTTGTCTTTCAGCGTACTGAACGGAGGAAAGGTGTCCACGGTATCGCCGTTTTTGTCGATCATCTGCCAGTTGCCGTTCAGGAGCGTGAAGCTGTAAAAGTTGTCCTCAGTCTCGATCGTCCAGTTACCGCTGTTATCGTCCTCAAAGTCCCAGCCGTCGATCAGGTCACGGTAATATTTACGGTATCCGTGTGTGACCTCGCCCACATCGGTCCAGTCATATCCGCCTGTGCCGTAGTTTTCGTCAAGCCACTTGTCAAGCAAATGATGCTTGTACGATGCTTCGGGATATTCAAGACCATTATCGCCCTTGCCGTTCCAGAGATCTTCCCAAATAGCGGTTTCAAGGCTTTCACGATCGGGTGCTTCGGCAGCGTGGGCAGTAAAGCCTGAGCTGAGTGCAAGTGCGGCGCAGAATACCGCTGTGATAAACTTCTTCATGTTACTCGTCCTCCTCATCATCTTCATCGGTGCAGTAGTCAAGCCCGTTCTGAAGCTGAATGTAGATGCCCGAATAGCGGTCATGCTCTGCGCCGTCGCTGTTCATCATTGCTTCAAGGAAATAAGCCTGTGCTTCTTCACGGTCGTCCCACTCCTGCTTCTTGCCGTAGCAGACGGTAGTAACCTTACGGTTGGGGTTCATAGCCAATTCTGATATTTTCAGCATAATAATTCCTCCTTATGTATCCTCAAAACAGCGGATCGTCCTCTGTTCCTGCGTATGGGTTGCCGTTGTCGGTCGGTGTGGTGTTCTCCTGCTTCTTCTTACCGCCTGAGAAGTGGATCTCCTCGACCTTGACTTCGATAGAAGAACGCTTCTGACCGTCCTTTTCATAGCGGTTGATGTGGACAGCACCGACAAGCGTCACCATATCGCCCTTGCCGAACCAATCAACGATCACATCGGCGTTGCGGTTCCAAGCGGTGCAGGGAAAGAAGTCGGTTTCGGGATTTTCCTCGCCCTTACGCTTCGGGCGGTCGCAAGCGATAGTGAACTTGCAGAGGCGGTTCTCGCCAATGGTCTTGATTTCGGGATCGGCAGTCAGTCTGCCTGCGACTAAGAATTTGTTTAACATAGGATCAACCTTCCTTTCGTGGTTTCGGGTTTCTGTGTTCCTGTTGTGCTTTTATTATACTTGACTTTACACCCAATGTCAAGTATATTTTTCTGCATTTTGGAATCTTTGTAGGGGCGCAGCAATCAGCACCCCGATTTTCGGTTTTCCCCAGTGTGATTTGACTAAATTTCGGATTATACTTGACTTTGCACCCAACATCTGATAGAATAAGGGTATACACCTACTCTAAGGGGGAATATGCTTGTTTACCCGTAAATGTGAAATGTGCGGAATGGAGTTTCAGACCGCTTCAAACCGCGCAAAATACTGTATTTATTGCCGTGATAAGGTGCAGGTTCAGCGAAACAGAGCCTATGCAGAAAAGAAGAAGTCCGGCTCTGCTGTGAAGATCGGCAGCGAACAGGTTTGTCCGATCTGCGGTAAGCCTTATACCGTGACCTCCGGCTCTCAGAAGTATTGCAAGGAGTGTACCGCAGGCAAGAAGCGAAAGAAGTCCGCTCCGAACACGGAGTACCTCAAAGGGCATTACGATTATATCCGTGTGAACGTCCCAAAGGGAGAGCGTGAGAAGATCAAGGCTTATGCCGAATCGCTCGGTATGAGCGTGAATAAGCTGTTGCTCACGGCGTTGGAAGAATATCAGGATAAACATAAATACGATAAAACAGGCAGCCAATCAAGTTGCTATACCTATTTCTTGATAAGAGGTAATTTTGATCCTGATTCTATAACCGAATTGCTTGGACTTGTGCCTGAAAAATCATGGAGAATAGGTGATAAAAGAAAAAACGGCACGGTCTATGACTTCGCTATGTGGCAGTATGGTACTTGCGATTCATATGATGTTTATGTTGAGAACCAAATGCTAAAAACTATTACTCCATTTCTTTCAAAGATTAGTGCTTTGAAAGAAATAAAGCAAAAATACGATGTGGAGTTCACATTGGAGGTCGTTCCTACAATAAAATCTTCTGAAGGCGTACCCTGTGTAGCACCCTCTATGGAAGTAATGCAGTTCTGCTGCGATACCGACACCAAAATAGATATTGATCTGTATGTGGATATTGATGAATAGTCACTCCAAATCCCCATTCTTTTTACGCTTGCGGTCTTGCTGCTGTTCGTTGCGTTCCTGACGGAGAAACTCCTCAATGGTACGTTGTGCGTCGGCAAGGTCACGCGCACGTTTGTCCGCTTCACGAAACTGCTGATCTTTCAATGAACGCTCTTGTATGAGGGCGTTTATTTTTTTGTCCAGGCACTCCACGGTCGGGATATGACCGGAGGGGTAAAGCTCCAATACCTTAGTGCGGATCTGCCCGTACTCGGTTAGCTCTGCGCTGTGTTCCTTTCGGTACTTCTTCGCAGCACTTCCGCTGAGGGCTTTCAGCTCCTCGCCGTACACTTTCAGCTTGCGGTGTTTCCGCAGGACTTTCAGCTTTACCTGCAAGTCCTCGATCTCCGTTTTCATGTTGTTCAGCTCGGAGAGAAGTCCTCGGCTGTGAGCGTATTCCGATATAGCTGCTTGCTTTATCTGATCAGGCTCAACACCGTACTCGGCTATCACATTTTTTGCGATACTGGCGAGCTTCATATTGCCACGGTCGATAGCGTCCTGAACAAACCTGTTCGGGGCTTTTACCGTCCGTTCTTTTATCTTCGTCCTCGGCACATAGATCCAACCGCCCTGATACTGTGCGATGCGGTTCTTGATCGTTTCAGTCTCGTAAAACCACCCAAGCGTTTTCGCTCTGGTCATCTTCGCTCTCGGATTGCGTTCCTTCTGCTCGGCAAGCATAAATTTCAGGTCGATCTTGTGGTCGGGATTATACTCGACAAGCACACCGAAATCGGCACACTTCCGCAGGAAATCATCGAAGTCCTCGCTCTCCTTTATGACCTGATCTATCGTGTATTTCAGCTTTGCTTTCCACGATAGTCCCTGACGGTTCATATCCCACTCCCAATGGCTCTTGCCCTTGCCCATTTCAGGGTGTTCGACTACGGATAGATGGTGCCGCTTGCATACTTCGTCAGCAAGTGTGCGGAGCTTGTTGTATGACCTGTCTTTCTCGGTAAATCTGCGGTTCTCCAATGTCTCAAATGTAAGCCCATTGATGAGGTTAGTATTATTGAAAATACAATGCAGATGAACATGACCTTTATCGGTATGGACTGCGAGAAAGTATTGGTACTGATCTTTTAGATACTTCTCGCACATTTCCTTGCCGATCTCCATAGCCCTTTCGGGAGTAACTTCACCGGGCTTGAACGCCATAATGAAGTGCTGTGCAAGGACTTTGCTTCTGCCTGTACCTGTTGCCGTGACCTCAGCAAATTCTTTGGCAGCCTTGTCAGGATCACGGCTACACATATATGTGCTGATAAGCCTGCCGTTGTCAGTCTTTTCAGCCTTAGCAATGTAGGCTATGGCTTTACCTGTTGTAGCTGTGATTGGAAATATCTTAGTTGTTGCCAAATCTTCTCCACTCCGTCCATGATATTATCCATGTCCTCACGGTAAACCTTGTCGGTACTGTTTACACGAACCGCTATTTGATTCACATTGTTAGAAATACTGCGAACAAGCCGTAAAAGCTCCTGCATATCTTCGGTGCTGAATTTCACAACAAGTGTATCAAAGAATGCGATACGCATAAACTCACTCTTAGACTTGTATCCGCTTAGTTTGAATTTCTGCTCAAGGAAGTCGTATTCTTCCTGTGTCAACCTAACCTGAACGCTCCGTGTTCGCTTGATTTTCTTCTTCATTTTCTCTCCTTTCTGTTCGGGGTCTTAGGGGCAGCGCCCTCTGACAAGCATCTGCATTGAAAGTCACTCAAATCTCAATTTGTAGTGCGCCAATGCCGTGCTTGCTAATTTTGAAACCGCCCTGATCGGGCGTTTTTCAAATTGAACCTGCGGCTCTCGGATTTTTCCTGCTTTGCTCAGGAATTGGAGCTGTGCGACTGAGCAAACATACCCCTTCACCTTACTACCGACATTTTCGGATTTTTGGGAAAGAAAAATCGAAATGTTCACAAAAAGTTTACAATTGACTATACTATAAAAATAGGGAGAACTATCCTGCATCCCAATAACTACTTTCCCTCAAAGCTTGACACTCAAAGATATACCGTGATATAATGAGGAAAAGGGGCTGAGATTTATGGCAGGTATGCGGTTCACGATCAGGTCTGAGGCTGACCTAATAAAAGCGATAAACAAGTACGGGTTTCTGCCGTTCTTCCGAAACAGTATCGAGGGCTTTTCCATAGAGGAGCATATAGCTCCTGAGCATTGGTATTATTCCGACAGCGCACAGTGGGATGCTTGGGACTGGAAAGGTCCGGTCATACAGAAAACAGGCTGTGCCTATGGAAAGTTTTTTGAACACAAGGCGGTATACATCAGCCGTGATTGGTTTCCGGACTTTGCAAACTATCGTCGTGACGGTTATGATTTCGATGCAAGGTATGATGAAGGGCTTGCAAAACATACTGACAAGGTGCTGTATGATCTGCTTGACAGTCATGCTCCCGTTATATCCAAAGAACTCAAACAGCTCGGAGATTACCGCAAGGGCGGCAATAAAGGTTTTGATACCTCTATCACAAGATTGCAGGAGCAATGCTATGTGATCACAAGCAACTTCATATACATGACCGACAAGCACGGGCAACACTACGGTTGGGGCGTAGCTGAATACTCAACTCCCGAAAAATTTATGGGAGCCGCCTTTACCGATAAAGTCTATCAGCGAGAGCCGGAAGAATCCTATCAGCTTATCTTTGAACATCTGCGGAAGGTTCTGCCCCATGCAAGTGATGAACAGATAAAGAAGATATTGAAATAGAAAAAGAGCTGCACAGCTTTTGTGCAGCCCGATGAATAAACCTCCTGATTCTTGACACTCAAACTCCATTGTAGTATAATAGAGCAAGTGTGTGAAATCAGTAGGAGGTTATTACTATGATGGATTCAATTACAGTCGGTGCTAAGATCAAGATGACAGATACAGTCACCAGCGATTATCCTGTCGGCTCGACGGCGACGATTATTTACATAGACGAGATGGACAATGTTTTTATAGAATGGACAGATGGCAAGCTGTCCAAGTTCTCAGATAAACAGCTATTGAATGGCTTTGAGAAAACAGGTGCATAAAAGGTAGGCAGTCGGCAGCGATGTCGGCTGTTTTTCTTTTCCTGCCGATTGACCTTTTTCCGGCGGTATGGTATAATTATCCTAAGAGCTGATGCAAAAGGAGTGATGTATCATGGCAGTCTATATCGTATTCGACGTTGAAACGCCCAATCACGCAAATGACCGTATGAGTGCGATAGGCATTACTGCGGTCAGGGATAACAAGATTGCGGCAAATTACTTTTCGCTCGTTGATCCCGAAACACACTTCGATTATTTCAATACGCAGCTCACGGGCATAGATGCTGAGAAAGTCAAGGGCGCTCCGAATTTCGCAGAGCTTTGGAAGAAGATAGAGCCGATCATGAGCAAGGGTATCCTTGTTGCCCATAATGCTGTATTTGATATGAGCGTCCTCCGTGCGTGTCTGCGGAGTTACGGTATCAAATGGAAACCGTCTGCGGAATACCTGTGTACGGTCCAGATCGGCAGGCGTGTTCTTCCTGATATGAAGCATAACCTCAATGTAATGTGCGATCACTACGGTATCGCCCTGAATCATCATCAGGCGGACAGCGATGCCCGTGCCTGTGCGGAGATACTGCTGAAGTATATGGAAAGCGGCGTAGATGTCAATAAGTATGTAAAAAAATACTCCCTTACACCATAAAGCTGTGTTAATATATGTGCTTCCGAAGGACGGCTATGCCGTCCTTTTTCAGTTATCTCCAAGGTTTATGATGTGTTTCCCTTGCTTTTCAGCATACTGCATCGTCTTGTAAGCTCCGCCGCTGTTACGCTGAATACAGCAGACTATAAGATCTGATCGGTCTACAAGATTTCTGTTCCTGATCTGAATAGCTGACTTCGGGTGAGCATTTGCGGACTCCGCACATATCTCGACTTCATCATAGTAGCCGAGATATTCCTGTTCATTGTCACGGTATTCTGCTTTCATATATGGCAGAACCAGCGTAAAATGAGTATTACCATATCCGTACTGACGGACAGCTCTTTTAATGGCAGCAGAAGCAAGAAGGTCAAATTCTCCGTCCCTTCCTATGAGAAAGTCGATATACTCCTTCTGCCTGATAAGGTCGTACAAGAGTTTATCAAGAGCGTTCTCTATTTCTGATACTCGCTCGATGCTTCGATGCCCGAAAAAACTAACGGTGTAGATACTCAGCATATCGCTCATACTCCTTTGAAAACAGTATATACTAAGTATAACATGGTATCAATGTGGCGTCAATGTGACTGCATACAAAAGAAAGCTAAAGTGGTATGATAATAGTGAAAGTGAGGTATCGCTATGGCTATTATAAAAACATCGTTTACGCTTCGACTGGCTCTGATTGACCACGCAAAGATTAAGAAGATCGCTGAATCGCAGAATCGCTCCATTAACAACATGATTGAAACGCTTGTGAAGGATGCAATAAAGGAATATGAAAAGGAAAATGGAGAGATCAAACTTACTGATGAAGATATTATCGGTGAATGAGCGCTCCTTCCATTATGACAGACTTTGATCCCAATGGGTTCAAAGTAACCATTTGACGAGAGAGCTGTTGGGGAACGGCTCTTTTCTTATAATTACTGATTATATCCGGTTATCCGGTGTAATATATATCAGACAAGCATACAAACTCGGCTTTTGTTTGTTCCTATGCAGTACCATACAGAACAGATCGGATATTTCGATTAAAATGGAGGTGATAGCTGTGTACCGGACAATAACAATAGATGATAGTCTGCAATGATTGCCTTGCGGATTTCTTCTTTGCTGTAACAAATGCTGAGATTGTATGCCCATTGCATACAGCTTAAAGGCGGTCTGAGCAGATCAGACCGTTTTTTCTATGCCTGTTTGTGATAGAATGATGAAACTTTGCCTTGTAAGATGAAAAGTAGGTGAAATCGTTCCCGTTTGGAATATTATCAAAAAGGATAAAAAAGCCTTAATAAATCTATGCTTTTATCATCTTGCGGTTTATGGGAGGAGTGTAGGTCGGCTATCAGAAAACGGCGAAATACGGTGCTTTTGAATATGTGACCGTTCCCATTCGGGAACGCCTGACTACTGGCTTTTTCGCAGCTTATGGTTTATAATGATAGGGTACGCAGTCCATCATAGGACTAATTCTCTATACGGTGAACCTAAATGCGCGATAGGGTTACTCGATCACTGTATGGACAACTGAATAATGAGCGATCAAATGAACGAGTAATGTTTGATTGTCGGACGGATTATACCGAATGGCAGGATAACTATGTTCATTTGAGTATCTCCGTCCGACGGAAAGGACGGAGATTTCTTATGAGTAGTAATATTCTGATTCCTCGTATCGCTTTATTCAGCGAAATTGAAGAACCTCTCGATTATAAGGTGTTCGTGTATGGTACGAAAAACTCCCTTATGATCGACGCAGACACCTTTGGTGATGCACTTGCCCGTTACCTGAAAGAGTACAACATCAGCTATGATATGTTTGCCCGAATGACAGGCATCGGAAAAGGCTCTATTTCTCGTTATCTGAAAAATACCCGTCAGATCGGGCAGAAATACCTCTGTGCCGTATGTATCGCACTCAGGCTTCACCCTCTCCGGCGCGAGTATTTGTTTTCCAAGTCTGACAATGTTATTCCGGGTACTTATGGTTACAACGGTCTGGCAGCTCATATCATCAGAAACTATCTTGACGGCTGTGCATTCAGTGAAAAGTACACGCTTGAAGCTTGTAATAAGCGCCTGATTGAAATCAAGGCAAAGCCTCTTACAAAGCTGACCTCTATTACGGAGGGCAGCAAGTAATGGCGAGATTCATCTATATGCACCTCGGTGATGATATTCCAAAGAGAATAGAAAAGGAATACAACAAGATGCTCCGCAGGGAGAAGTACCTCGAAGAACGTGATGCGGAGTTCATGGCGCAGTCAACCGACTATGACAGAGTTCTTGAAGCGATACCCGATCCTGCAAGTCTCCCCATAAATTTGCTTGCTGAGGAGAACAGGAGAAGAAAAGACGCACGGCTTGACTATCTGCCCATCGCTTTGGAGAAACTGCGTCTCGATTTTCCGGAGGGATATAATGTGATCATCGACTATTTCTACTGCACAGAAAAGGTCACATTAACGGAACTCGCCACCAGATACGGTACTACGATAGATATTGTCAGATACAAAATCACAATTGCAAAAAAGAAACTCAAAGAGTATATCATCTTGCACGAAAATAACGGCTAAGAAATGTGCATAATGCCGATTTTTCTTTTTTGAAGAAAGAAATTTGCGAAAATCTTTCCCAAAAACGCAAATTTATCGGTAGTAAGGTGAAGGGGTTCGGCGGAGCAGACACCGAATGCCCCTCAAGTTCCTCCTTTCTTTTCATTGGAAAGGGTTATGTAGAGCTGAGAGGACGGCGCAGCTTCTTTGTCCATTTTCAGGCTGTGCCGTTCCCAAAGGCTCACATTCTTCTATCTCTATCTATGGTAAGCATAATATAGACTCCTTTCACTAAGACAGCAGAGATGCTGTCGGGAGAGCCTGAGCTACAGCTTGGGTTCTGCCAAAAACATCTCTGAATATGCTTGTTCCATTTCTCCTATTTTCAATTAGACAGCAATGCTGTCGCTCCTGCGACGGGGACGGATTCCGTTCCCGTCAATTGCAGGAGTTCTTTTACAGACACAAAAACACCGACAAGAAAGAGAGAGGGTGTTCTAATATGAATGAGATTTCAATCGCTGTGAGATACAACAACGATATGCGTACCGTCAGCGGACGGGAGCTTCATAAAGTTCTGAATGTCAGGACGCAGTATTCAATGTGGTTCGACAGAATGCGTGAATACGGATTTATCGAAAATACGGACTTTTTCACGGTAACCAAAAATGTGTACCGTGAAGATGGCAGACCAATGCCGCAGAAACAGATTGACCATAACCTGACCATTGATATGGCAAAGGAGCTGTGTATGATACAGCGTACCGAGATCGGTAATCGCTGCCGCAAATACTTCCTGAACCTTGAAAGACAATGGAACAGTCCCGATGCTGTTATGGCGAGGGCGTTACAAATTGCAGACCAGAAACTGGAGCTTGCAAATCAGCAGAATAATAATCTGATTGAAACAACCGCTGTTCAGGCGAAACAGATAGAAGTCATGAAGCCGAAAGCCGACTATTGCGATATGGTACTGCACTCCGAAGGGCTTATGCCCATAAGTACCATTGCGAAGGACTACGGCAAGTCGGCAATATGGCTGAACAAGTGGCTTCACGAACACGGTATCCAGTATAAGCAGGGACAGGTATGGCTTCCGTATCAGAAATATGCAGACAGAGGATATATGAAATCAAAGACACACACTGTTTATGATAAGAATGGTGATCTTACTGCCAAAGTCCATTCATATTGGACGCAGCAGGGCCTATCATCAGTTAAAGAAAGAGGGCATCCTGCCCCTGATCGAGCAGGACGATAGCTGAAATGCTGTCGGGAGTATCCGAAATTCGGGTACTGCCTACGGTGCTTCGCACACACCTCCTTGTTTTATTCGGCGGCTGATGTGCCGTCGGGAGCTACTACTCCTCGGAGTAGGGGCTGCCAACAGTACATCAATCTTTGGACATAAAAATAACCGACAGACGATGTATTACAGTATCTTGAAAACTGAATATGAAACATCAACGCTATTATGTTTTCTTTTTCTCCTGAGAGGAGGATCATCTATGGCGATAAGTGCAGATAAGAAGGATATAACCAACAAACTGCGTAAATATCCACCAGTTCTGACTGTAAAGGAAGTATGTGAGATTTTGAAGTTCAGGCCTACCAAAGTATATGGTATGATAAGCAACGGAGAGATAAAGCGCATAGATCATATCGGTCGGCATATCAGGATATTAAAAGCAGATTTGATCGACTTCTTAATTGCGCACAAAAACAACGGTTAAAATCCGGTCACAGCGCCGAAAACAGAGAATTGCGGTCACATAGTCTTGCATTATATTTGGTTCTGCGCTATAATGATAGAGTCAACAGCAGACTTCTACCGCTTTCAAATCGAAGGAGGATCATTATAATGAAAGCAAGTCTGCCTTATAAGTATATCACTTCCGTGAAGAACGGAAAACAGTATGTTGTTTTTGACTACAAGGACAGCGCAGGAAAGCGTAAGCGTAAATGGGTGAACACGGAACTTCCTGAGAAATGCACAAAGAAGGCTCTGAAAGAAGCGGTCGATCAGATCGTGGCAGAGTTTGACGAGCAGTTCAGAACGGGAACGATCGGTAAGACAAAAGCGAAATCTGCGGTGGATGTGCCGTATGCAGTTATGACGGAATCTGCTCCCGAAGCAAAGATGAAGCTGAGTGCCTATATCGACGAGTGGCTTACAGCAGTCAGACCGAACCTTGCCCGTACTACATTCAATTCGTACAAGAATTCCAACAAGCGTTTTGTAGAGTACCTCGATGAGCATTATCCCGATTTGACTCTTGGCACACTGAGATATACTCACGTTCAGGAGTTCCTCAATCACAAGCTCGATGAGGGGCGCAAGGGTAGCTGTGCAAAGCAGTATTATCTTGCAATTCACTCTGCTTTGGCGTATGCTGTTAAAATGGAATATATCCCGATACACCCTATGGACAAACTTGTCGTGCCGAGAGCAGATCGTTATGAAGCTACCTTTTATAATAAGGACGAGCTGAATACACTGTTCGAGACATTCAAAAATGATAAACTTGAGCTGATCGTGCATATCGCAGCCTACTACGGTCTGCGTAGAAGCGAGGTGCTTGGTCTGCGGTGGGACGCTATCGACTTCACCAATAAGACGATCACCATTCAGCGTAAGGTTATCAGTGACTATGACGAGGACGGTCACAGAAAGCTCTATGTGGAGAACAGGCTGAAAACCAATTCCACAAGAAGAACGCTCCCTCTGATACCGCACATCGAAAAGATGCTGTTGGATAAGAAGGAGCTTGAAGCTCACTTCAAGAAGATCAGCGGTAAATCATTCGATAAGGAGTTTGAAGGCTTCATCTGCCGTGACAACTTCGGAAAGTTAATCTCACCTGAGTATGTGACAACCCGTTTTCACTATGTCATTACCAAAGCTGGACTCCGTCATCTGCGTTTCCATGATTTGCGACATTCATGTGCGAGCTTATTGCTTGCGAATGATGTTCCGATGAAAGCAATCCAGGAATGGCTCGGACATAGCAACTATACAATTACGGCGAATCTTTATAGTCATTTGGAGTATAACGCTAAAGTCATTTCTGCGGAGACTATTGCAAGGGTGCTTGGCGGTGAAGCTGAAACAGAAGAACAGAAAAAAGTCACTGCTGAAACTGTTGAACCTGCACCTGAGAAGAAACCGGCACGAAAGAAGTCGGCAGCAAAAAAGACTGCGGACAAGAAATCCGCAAGCGTAAGGTCTACATCAAAAACAGCAGAAAAGCCTTCACCTAAAAAGTCAGGTGGTAGAAAAAAGAAAAGCGAAACACCCAAAGCTACGGGTGAATCACAAGTGTCAACATTATAAAATATAATATCGAAAAATGGATAGCGAGAAAAAGAGAACGAAAAAGAGCGATTTTGGTAGAAAAGTTGGTAGAAAAAAAGTGAGTTTCGACAATATATTCATCTACCACGAAAGCTGGTAAAGCCCATCAATACGCTGTTTGAGGGAAGAAAATATGGATTTGTTCATATAATCTCATTGACTAAATCAGCACTATATGCTATAATAAAATAGTATGGAAAAATTTTAAGTTTGACGATCAGCAGAAAGGATGTTCATTATGGCAAATATCTACAATAACCTTAATTTGATCGACCTCAATGATTTCCCTGTGAATTGGTGGACAGGATTGCTTGATAAGGCACATGATATCATGTCTGATCCTGCTGCCTATTCCGAAAGCTGCAAGGGAAAGATAATGGGTACTCTGTTCTATGAACCTTCGACCAGAACACAGATGTCTTTCCAGACTGCGATGCTGCGTCTGGGCGGTACTATAATCGGCTTCGATAACCCTGCCACATCATCGGTCGCAAAAGGCGAGAACATCAAGGATACCACCAAGATCGTTTCGGGTTATGCTGATATAATGGTCATGCGTCACCCTGTTGCAGGTTCCGTAAAGGCGGCTGCGCTCACAGCTGACTGCCCTGTTATAAACGCGGGCGACGGCGGACATCTCCACCCCACTCAGACTCTCACCGACCTTCTGACCCTCAGAGAAGAAAAAGGCACTCTCGAAAATCTCTGTATCGGTTTTTGCGGCGACCTGAAAAACGGCAGAACAGTCCACTCGCTGATAAAGGCTATGTCTTGTTTCAAGGGTACCAGCTTTGTTCTGATATCAACTCCCGAACTTTCTTTGCCTGCATATGTCAAGACATTCCTCTCTGCAAGTGGTCACAGCTATAAAGAAGTATCAAGCCTTGACGATGCTGTGGGTATGCTCGATGTGCTTTATATGACACGCATACAGCGTGAGCGCTTTTCAAGTCCCGAAGAGTATGAAAAGCAGAAGGGCTGCTATATACTCGACAATAAGAAAATGGCAAAGGCTAAGGACAGCATGATAGTGCTTCACCCTCTGCCAAGAGTAGATGAGATAGCTATCGAGGTAGATGACGACCCTCGCGCCATGTACTTTAAACAGGCAAAATACGGCATGTATGTCAGAATGGCGCTGATATTGACAATGCTTGAAGAAAGCACCATGAAAGTCCCGCTGATAACCGGCAGAGCACACAAGCACCAGATCTGTTCCAATCCGCTCTGCATAACCCATAAGGAAACATATCTTCCCCATTATTTCAGAGGGGACAGTACCATGCTGGAATGCGAATACTGCGATGAAAGGACGCTTGTTGAGTAAGCGCTCCACCGCTTCACACAGGAGTTGTACCGATGTATAAAATGACAGACGAAGAGTTCTACAAGGTATACGGACGTATGCCTCGCCGCTCAGGTCGTAACAAGAAAAAGAAAGTTAAAGTCTACTGGCACAGGATAATAATTGCATTGCTGATACTTGCGCTGGCTGTTTTTTGTATCGTCAAGCTGATATCTTTTATCGTCGGCAAGGTAAAAGGCGGCAAGGCGGATAGCAACAGTTCGCATGCAGCTGCGGTCAACAGCGGTGATGATTACTACGCCGCACCCGAAAATAAAGAAAAAGACGCTGCTTATAAGAATATCGAACTAACAGTCTGCATCGACCCCGCTCATGGCGGTTTCGATAACGGCACAAAAGACGACAGCGGCAGACTTGAAAAAAACGATACGCTTAATATCGCTCTTGCACTGAAAGAACATCTCGAAGGCTTTGGTGTTAAGGTGGTAATGACAAGGTCTGATGACAGCTACCTGTCGGTCGAAGAACGTGCAGCTGCCGCAAATAATGCCGCAGCCGACCTGACAGTATCTATCCACCGCAGCAGTACTTCTGTCTTTGGCAGTGATATTCATGGCTTTGAGGCTTGGATAAACAATGCTTCGCCCGAAAAAGACAAGGCTTTTGCACAGCACATTATGAATAAGCTGCAAGAGATAGGCATATCCGAGAATAAGGGCGTGCGCGTGGGATACGATAACGATAAGACAGTCAATTACTCGATGACCGAACAGACTAAAATGCCATGTGTATTGCTGGATATGGGCTATATCACCAGCAGTATCGACAACCAGCTTTTTGATGCCAATCTTGAAGCATATGCGCGTGCTATCGGCAACGGAATAATCGAGAGCGCCGAAGCACAGGGTATAATCGATAACAGCGGCAAAAGATTGGTTAGCGGTCAGCTGATATCGGAAAAGGGCGTTTCTGCCAAGACTGCTGTTCCCGAAAACAAGACCGAGAGCCGTTCCGATGAAAGTTCTTTGTCAGATGAAAGTTCTTTGTCAGATGAAAGCCGACAGGAGAATGATGGCTGGGAAAACAATGATGACAGTGATGATAATTCTTCGTCGGCTGAACAGTCAGGTGATGACTACGAATACACCGATGATGGTGTAGGCTATTATACCGACCCCATGATGACTGATTAGAAATAAAGGACTGAGAGCGATTCTCAGTCCTTTTTGCATATCTCTGAGCGTGCAGGCAGAGCAGTATGAATGTTGTACAAATCGCCCAAATCTGATGGCGATATTATTAAAAAATTAAGTATGGAATTGTTGGCGCAAATGTGTTATAATAAAAGGGATTTCTTTAAAGAGGTGTAATAAATGGAATATAATTTTGAAGCTGACAGCTTCGGGGCATCTTTCAGTTTTCCGTGGGCGGCTGTCGGCGGTCATATAAAGGACTGTACAGAGGCACAGATAAAGATACTGCTGTGCATTTTGGCAGGCGCAAGCTATACAAATTCTGCTGTGATATCTGCGATTTCGGGATATGACGAAACTGAGGTCGATGCCGCAGTTGAATACTGGTGTTCGGCAGGGGCATTGCATATCAAAGGGAAGAATATCGGTAATGTTGAGCCTATCGCCGCACCTGTTGCAGAGAAGTCCCATACTTTCTCAGGAAAGAACGAGCCTGTGTCACTGGTTGAAGCTGTCAGACCTGCCAAAACAACCGCGATAGACAAAAAAGTCACCGTAAGATACACCCAGCGTGAGATGCGCGAAAAGATGGAAAAAGACAGCAATCTGAAATATCTTGTCAATGAGATACAAACGCTTCAATTTTCAATAAACGGCAACGAATGCGCAAAGCTGATAGAACTTTATGAGTACTATAAATTCGATGTGCCTTCGATATTGCTTGTGGCAGACTATTGCCAGCGTTCGGGCAAGTCCAGCATCGCATACCTCTGTACTGTGATGACAGACTGGTTCAATAAAGGCATAAATACCTTCTCTGAGGTCGAACAGGCTATAATCCATGCGGGTGAGAGCAAAGCCTTTGAAAACAAGGTAGCCAAACTGTTCGGCATGGAGAACAAACCGTCAAAGAAACAGCTTGCTTTCATCAATGAATGGCAGAATATGGGCTATAATACCGAACTTATCGAGATAGCATATGACAAGTGCCTCGATGCTAAGGGCAAGCTGAGTTTCAATTACATAAACGGCATACTTAAAAACTGGGCAGAAAAAGGCATCACCACTGCCGAGCAGTCGGGGGAAGAAGATAAGCGTTTCAAAAATCAGCAGGCTGTCAGTCGTGAAAATGAAAAACCATCTTTCAACCTTGCTGAGTTTGAAGAGTATGCCAATAACATAGACCTCAGTTCTATCAATCTGGGCAGCAGAAAGGATGACTGAAAATGAGATATACAAAATCCGCTTTTGACAGGGCAGAACTTGTTTTGCAGGAGCGCCAGCAGACCAGCGAGAACGAATATCAGGCAAGACTGCATGAAATCGCAGAAAAAGCCCCTGAGATATACCGCCTCCACCTTGAAGCACTGAGGCTGAATTACTCGCTCATAGGCAGTATAGGCAGACAGAACAGCGAGAAGCTGACGCTTTCACAGCAGATATCCGCTATAAAAAATAAAAACCTTTCTGTAAGGCAGACACTTCGCGGCATGCTTTCAGCAAGCGGTTACCCTGAGGACTATCTGCAATATCACTATTTCTGTGATATCTGCCGCGATACAGGCTACCATGAGGGCGTGAGATGCCGCTGTATGAAAGAACTGCTTGAACGCTATACTATTGAAGAACTCAATTCACACTGTTCGATAGCAATGCACGATTTCAATGAATTCAGGCTGGATTATTACAGCGCTTCACCAATGGCAGACGGCGAGTCGCAGCGTGATAAAATGCGCAGGGTCTATGAAACATGCCTGAGATATACTTCAAGTTTTAACGAGAATGCACCGCAGGACTCACCATCTTTGTACTTTTATGGCAGAACGGGTCTTGGCAAGACTTTTCTTTCCTCCTGCATCGCCAAGAACCTTATCGACCGCCACTGCATAGTGGTGTACGGTTCAGCGACAAATCTCCTGCACCGCATAGAAGAAGAGAGATTTCGCAAAGCGGAGGGCGACACCACCAGCATATTGCTCGAAGCTGAACTGCTGATACTTGATGATCTGGGCGCTGAGTTTAAGACTACATTCACCGAATCGGTGGTATATGAGGTCGTCAACGAACGCATCAATAACCGTCGCCCGACCATCATTTCCACCAACAAATCTTTGCAGGAAATGTACAAGACCTATAACGAGAGGATAGCATCGCGGCTGGTCGGTAACTATATCCCGATCCAGTTCTACGGCGGCGATATCAGGCAGATGAAGCCAAGCTATGTGTAGGGGGATAAAGCTATGAGAAAGATAAGGCTGTTTATCGACCAGCTTTTTCTGCTGACACTGTGCAGTTCGCCCGCCCTCTGGAAACTTACAAAGTTTTCATCAGGTATTAAAATAGCGGCGATAGTCCTGCTTTCGCTGTTTTATATAGTATATCTGATATCTGCGGGCGGCAGAAAGGATAAAAACAGCAAACTCAACCGCATCGCAAAGGGAACTTTCCTTATTGACGGCGCTGTGTTCTCGCTGTTTGCACATACAGTCATAGTTATACTGCTGATAATTTTCAGCGGTCTGAATGGCTGGCGACAGGTCGCCAATGCACTGACAGGCTATGCGCTGATAGCTTCTGCCGCATTTGCGGGCATGATAAGGCTCGTCGTTTCATCAAGACAGGTAAAGCTCGTGAAGTATATAGCACTGCTGTTCACATGGTATATACCCATAGTAAATATGATAGTGCTTCGTTCGATATCACACTCAGCCAAAAAAGAATTTTATTTCGAGCAGGCAAAGCAGGAACTCGATGACATGCGCAAAGAGAGTGAAGTCTGCAAGACAAAGTACCCGATACTTATGGTACACGGCATATTTTTCCGTGACTGGCAGATGTTCAACTACTGGGGCAGGATACCAAAAGAACTTGTGCGAAACGGTGCTGAGGTCTACTACGGCAAACAGCAGTCAGCGAACCTTATCTCTACAAGCGCAGGCGAACTCCGTGACCGCATAGAGGAAGTCATCAGGGAAACAGGCGCTCCGAAGCTGAATATAATCGCCCATTCAAAAGGCGGACTTGATTCGCGCTACGCCATCTCAAAACTGGGTATGGATAAGTACGTTGCAAGCCTTGTGACGATAAATACGCCGCACTATGGCTGTAATTTCGTTGACGACATACTTTCAAAGGTGTCTGACGGTCTGTTGCAGTTTGTGGCAAATCGTTATAACAAGCTGTTCACTGTGCTTGGCGACACCGCACCGAATTTTGAACTGGGCATAAGAGAACTGACACACTCCAACTGTGCAAAGCTGGATACTGAACTTCCCGATAAAGATGGCATATATTACCTTTCGGTGATGTCGGTCATGAAGAACATGTTCTCGGCGGGATTTCCGCTTAATCTGGGCTATTTCCTGAACCGTAAAGACGGTACGGGAAATGATGGTCTTGTGGTGAGAGAGTCTGCACTGCGCGGCGAGAATACGCTGATGATAGAACACAAGGGCAGACGCGGATTATCTCACGGCGATATGATAGACCTTTTCCGCGAGAATATCGATGGATTTGATGTCCGCGAATTCTATGTGGGAATTGTAAAAGATCTTAAAGAAAGAGGATTGTAATATGAACCCAATGGCAGTAATGAAATTAAGACCCCTTATGGAGAAATTCCATGAAAATCACCCTGCGATACCGCAGTTCATGCACACCGCCGCAAGCGGTCTTGAAGTTGACGGCTTTATCGGGCTGAAAGTCACAAACGCGGCAGGTCAGAAGATAGAGGCGAATATAAAACTCACCGAAGAGGATATCGAGTTGTTCAACTCTCTGCGTGAACTGCTTGCAGAAGCAAACAAATAATAAAATGTGGTCATCTCGCTGACAAACCGTACTAAACAGCCTTTCAGCGAGTATTATCAATAATAGTTGGCGGTCTTCATTCCCACGCCGCAGGCGGGGGAATGAAAACATCTCATAACTGTTTCCGGTCATCCCTTTATTCTTAGTGCTGTATTAAAGGAATGACCGGAATAAAAAACGTTCCGCACCGATATGGTACGGAACGTTTTTTTACTTCAGTTCTATGACAGTTACGCCGTCTTCGCCCTCACCGTAAACACCCGGTCTGAATGACTTTACTGACGGGTGTCTGCGCAGATGGTTCCTGATGGCGTTTTTCAGCACGCCTGTGCCTATACCGTGTATAACAGTTACCATGCTGACACCCGACATTACGCAGTTGTCGATGAAGCTGTCCATCTCGTGTACACCCTCGTCGCTGGCGTAGCCGCGTATGTCAAGCTCGGTGGAGAAGCGCCTTGTCATGCGGTTCTCAACACCTTTTGTCGAAACGCCTCTCGGCTTTTTCTTCTGTGGCTGAGGTGTCTTGACAGGCTGTTTCTTCTCAACAAGCCTCAGCTTTTTTACATCTATCTTGGTCTTCATGATGCCTGCCTGCACGAAGCACATGCCCTTGTCATCGGGCGGCGTGACAACTATGCCGTTGCGCTTTGTGTCGGTTATCAGCACCGTGTCACCCTTTTTCAGCGGTCTTGGCAGAACATAATCATCATCTGCCTGCTCGGAAACGGGATTGGCTTCCTTGTACAGCTTGTTCATCGTTGACTTCTGCTTATGCCTTGCGTCAATGGCTTTCTGGGTGAATCCACTTTTCTCCTTTTCTTTGCGGAGTTGGTCGAGTTCGTCCACCAATGCCTGAGATTCTCGCTGTACGCGGTTTACTATGTCGCTCGCCTGACGCCTTGCTTTTTCAAGTTCGTTCTCCTTTTCATCGTAGAACTTTTTGCGCTGTTCTTCAAGTTCATTTCTCAGCTTTTCTGCTTCTGCACGATACTTTTCGGCTAGCCTGTTGTTCTCTTCCAGCTGTATGCGTGCCCTTTCAAGGTTGTCGATTATCGTTTCAAAGCGCCTGTTGTCCTCTGAGATAAGACCCTCCGAATAAGCGATTATATCATCATCGATACCCAGATTTTTCGAGATGGCAAAAGCGTTAGACTTACCGGGTGAACCTATCACCAGCTTGTAGGTTGGCTTCATCGTTTCAACATCAAATTCACAGGAAGCGTTCTCCACACCGTCGGTATCAAGAGCGTACAGCTTTATTTCCTGATAGTGAGTAGTGGTCACTACAGTTGCACCGAACTGCCTTAGCCGCTCTATTATTGAAACAGCCAGCGCCGCACCCTCAACAGGGTCAGTGCCCGAACCCAACTCGTCTATCAGCACAAGACTCTCGCTGTCAGCCTTTTCAAGTATCTCTCTTACATTGCCCATGTGCGAAGAAAATGTGGAAAGACTCTGCTCTATCGATTGTCTGTCACCTATATCGGCTAGTATCTTCTTGTATACAGATATCCTGCACCCGTCAGATGCGGGTATCAGCAGACCGCACATGGTCATCAGTGTCAGCAGACCAACTGTTTTCAGCGTGACAGTCTTACCGCCAGTGTTGGGACCTGTTATGACCAGCACGTTGTAGCTTTCGCCTGAACTGAAATTTATCGGCACTACCTTGTTTTCATCTATCAGCGGGTGACGCGCCTTGTTCAGCACGATAACGCCGTCATCTGATATTTCGGGGTTGACAGCCCTCATCTTCGCACCGAGATTTGCCTTTGCAAAGTACAGGTCAAGTTTCACCGCCGCATCATAGCTTGATTCTATCTGCGGCTGCATCATAGCACATTCTTTCGAGAATTCAGTCAGTATGCGGTGTATCTCGTCCTGTTCTTTTCCTTGTAGTATGCGTATATCGTTGTTTGCTTCAACGACCGATATAGGTTCTATGAACAGCGTTGAACCTGTTGCGGAAGTGCCATGTACCAGACCTCCCACATTCCCCTTGAACTCAGTCTTTACAGGCACAACGAAGCGCCCGTCACGCATTGTGACTATCGACTCCTGCAAATACTTCTGAGTTGACGGCGACTTTATCATTTTATCCAGAGTTTCGCGTATTTTCAGACCTGCCTTTGCTATCTTGTTCCTTATAGAACGAAGTTCGGGGCTTGCATCGTCAGAAAGGTTCTCGCTGTCAAGAATGGCAGTTTCCAATCTCTGCCACAGTGACTTGTTCGGGAAAAGCTGTTCAAACAGGTATGAAAGGGGAGTGCTTTTGTCCTCAGCCTGTTCAAACCAGCGTGTAAGTTCGTTGGTCTGTCCAAGAACTTTCTTTATCTCCAGCAGTTCCCCCAGTGAGAGCGTACCTCCCGCTTTTGCCCTGTTAAGACTGGCAGAAACGTTATTTATGCTGTAAAATCCGGGAGTGCCGTATTTTATGGACATCTCCAGCGCACTTGCCGTCTTTCCGACCTCAGTCTTTACCGTGTAAAGGTCATCTGACGGCGTGACAGCCAGTGCAGCAGCGCGGCTGTCCTTGCTTGAACACAGTGCCGAAAGCATTTCCAGCACCTTGTCAAGTTCCAGTATATCGCAGTTTAAATTATCTGTATTCATATTTATGTATGTTTCCTCACTTATTTCATCATCTTATAGAATTCCAGTGTGCTGAACCTGTGCTTGAAATGGCAGGCTATGAACCTTTCTGTGAAAAAGTTCAGTTTTTCCAGATATCTGTCACTGATCTTGAAATAGAAAAGCCTCTCGTAGTCGGTCAGCGCTATGAACCTCACCAAATACAGCATGGTCTTATCCAGCGCCATCAGCCCACGTTTTTCGGCATCTTGACAACAGTCAGCACATTCAAGGCAATTACGGTCAAAGTCGAAATACATCGGTTCGCTCTCGTAACTGAAACAATTTGCACAGCCAACTAAACCGGGTCTTAGCCCTATCTCGCAAAGCAGCCTGAACTCAAATACGCATTTAAGAAGTTCGGGATCCATTTTATCTTCATTCAGAAAATGCAGACTGTTCAGCGCCAGTCTGAGCACCTCAGTGTGGTCTTCGCCCTCAGTTCCGCAGTATATCAGCATTTCGGAAAAATATGCCGCCAGCGCAACTTTTTTCGCATCCAGCCTTATATTATAAAACAGCTTGACAGGCTCGCTGCTGTTGAGATAGCGGCTGACCTGTCCCTTTGCGTTTCTTTTTTCTTCAAAGCATAAAGTCGAATAGCTGAGTGCCTGCGTTGATGAAGCGGTCTTGCCGCTCTTGCGTCCGCCGCGCACGTAAATGTAGATAACGCCCAGTTCGGCTGTCAGCACGCATATCGACTTGCTTGATTCACCGCTGTCGATCTCTTTCAGCACCAGACCTTTTACTGTCGTCATCTTCACCATTCCTTTCAGCTTTTGCGTAAGCGAGATAATCTTCTATCCTGCCGCTTTTACAGAATTTCTCCCACAGTTCCATGCAGACCACCATCCTTTGAGGATATTATCTGCAACAGCACACTTTTTATACATTATGAAAGCCCGAAATTCTTTATCATGCCTTCGCGGTTACGCCATCCTTCTTTTACCTTGACCCAGCACTGCAAATTGACCTTTATCTGGAAAAACTCCTCCAGATCGGCTCTTGCGTCCTGTCCTATCTTTCTAAGCATATTGCCGCCTTTGCCTATGATTATGCCCTTGTGGGACTCCCTCTCGCAGTAGATGGTGGCTGTGATATCGAGTATGGCTTCGCCGTTCCTGTCCTCGCGTTCACCCAGCTGTTCAATGGTGACAGCAACACCGTGAGGCACTTCATCGTTCAGGTTTTTCAGAGCCTTTTCGCGTATCATCTCAGCCATTATCACTTTTTCGGGCTGATCTGTGAACTTGTCGTCAGGGAAGAAGTGCGGACCTTCAGCGGCATTCTTTTCGAGTATATCCATGATGATATCAAGCCCGTCATTTTCGGCAACGCTTATCGGCACGACTTCTTCAAAATCATACAGCGCCGAATATTCCGCCAGTTTAGCGATTACATCTTCCTTGTTATCCAAAAGATCTATCTTGTTAAGCGCCAGTATCACTTTGCTCCTGCCGCCTTTGAAACTCTGTATCAGGCTTTTTTCGTTGTCTGATATCTTCTTGGTGCAGTCGCACATAAGTATTATCATGTCAACGCCCGCAATGGTCTCATTGACAGTGTTAACCATATGTTCGCTAAGTTTGTTTTTAGCTTTGTGCATACCCGGTGTGTCCATAAAAACAAACTGTGTTTCACCCTTTGTCAGCACACCTGTTATCTTTGTGCGGGTGGTCTGAGGTTTGTCGCTGACAGCAGCTATCTTCTCTCCCACAAGTGCATTCAGCAGAGAAGATTTGCCCGCGTTTGCTCTGCCCGCTATTGTAACAAAAATATTTCTTGTCATTTTAAATATCCTTTACTCCCTTAGTCATTATGTCATAGCACAAGCGGTCGCCGCCGTCACATAAGACGACCTCATAGCCTACCGCTTTGTACCCTCTTTTCAAATATATAGACTTTGCCGCCAGCGACACGCATAGTTTTGCCTCATCATAGCTTCGGCTTATCATATCCTCTGCAAAGTCCAGAAGCGCTCTCCCGCAGCCCATTCCCTGATATTTCGGAAGCACGAACAGCCTGTCTATCTCGTCTTCGCTGACAGTCACCGTACCTAACGCGGCATCATTTTCATTTACTGTAAGAAAGCATCTGCCGCCCGCGATGTCGCCCATGATAGCTTCATCACAGTGATGTTTCAGGAAAAATCCGACTGCACCTTTTGGGTAGTAGTGTGGGTATATCTCTTTGATAGTTTCGTGTGTTATCAGTTTTACAGTTTCAAAATCATCTATCGCTGCCTTGATTATCTTCATTCAGTGCCCCTCGATATTATCCCAAAAAGGTGCTAAAGTCACGACCCTGAGCGTATAGTCGCCGTTTTCTTTGACAGTCAGCTGAAAGCTATCATATTTTTGCTTTAAAGCCTTTTCAATGTCATTCTCATCAAGCCCTGACGAAAATGTGACCTCAGAAACGCAGTCAACATGGTTTCCGTTTCCCGTATTTCCCGTCCACGAATATTCGTCAGTTATTTCGGGATCTGTCACCACTGTTGTCAGGGTACGTTTCAGATCTGATGTCTGCCTGTCTGTGCTGATATGATTAACGCATGCCCCGACTATCTCGATAATAATATAAAGGCAAACGAGAACGAATGGCAGCGCCAGAACACATAAGCCTATCCTTTTAAGTACTTTCATTTCCGGATATTTTCCTCGCCAGTTTCAGTACAGGGACTTCTCTTTCAGCGATAAGCCTGCCCACCTTTGAGCATCTGCATCTTTCATACTCCGCTTCCGCTTCATCAAAAGTGAGCCGCAGTACCGAAAGGTGAAATTCGTTGTTCTCTTCCGCAGTAAGTTTTCTTTCGCCAAAGCTGACAGCCCTGCACAGAAAATAATTGTTGATGTTGTGTCGGTGTATGAGATTGTAGTAGTCGCTCACAACGCCAAGCCTGCAAACGACTTCTGCCTCAGCGCCCAATTCCTCGCGGAGTTCGCGCAATATTGCCGTTTCAAGGCTCTCGCCTTCTTCTACACCGCCGCCAGAAGTTTCTATAAGCACAGCTTTTCCGAATTCATCATCTCGTTCTGCCCTTACAAAATACAGCATGCCATCGTCATCAAAAACTATCGCTCGTGCGATAATTCTGTCATGGTCGATGTAGTCGAGTGCCCACTCATTATCGTTCAGGCTTAGTTCCAGTTCTTTCATTTCACTTTTCTCCGTTAAAGCAGATGAACACCCAACAAAACCACAATGCCGCATAGACCGCCGCCGCGATGACAGCCGCAGGCTTGTCTGCAAAATAAGCGATTATCTCGTTTATCCTAGTCAGAAAGACCGCGCATGCCACGCCTACAGCACCAAAGCAGAACACCAGTACTGCTCCCGCCGCGCAGTCTTTTGCTGCACCGGCTTTCTCCGAGCGTTCGCCTTTGCATGCAAGGTCAACGGTATATTCTATCGCTGTGTTGACAGTTTCCAGCGCCAGAACTCCGCCCACTGTCAGCATAAGCGCCAGCGCTTCACTGCGGCTGACATTGCATATCGCAGCCAGTGCCGCCACAGCACCCGCAGCCCCGATATGGAAACGCATGTTGCGCTGTGTGCGTATGCACCGCCATAGTCCGCTGAAAGCATAGCCGAAGCCTTTTCCGAATTTTTTCAGGCTATTCTTTATGCTCATGCTCCTCAACAAAAGTCTCATCACGCGAGATACCAAGCTGTTCAAGTATAGCTTCTTCCTTTTCCCGCATTATCCTCTCCTGTAGACTGCTTTCTTCATGGTCGTAACCCAGCAGGTGCAGCATCGAGTGAACAGTCAGGAAACCGACTTCACGTTCCAGAGAATGACCGTACACCTGTGCTTGTTTTGTGGCAGTTTCAAGGCTGATGACTATGTCGCCCAGCAGAGAAGCACCTGTTTCGTAATTGATATCATATACGCCGTCCTCACCCAGAGGAAAACTCAGTACATCTGTAGAGCGGTCGATATTGCGGTGTTCTTTGTTCAACTCGTGTATCTGGCTGTCATTTACGAAAGATACCGATACCTCAGCATCGTTGCCGAAACTCTCATATTCCAGCACAGCATGGCAGCAGCGCCTCACCAGCATTCTTATCCCTACAGGTATCTTGACCTCAGTCTGCTCATTAGAAATTAAAACTTTAACTTTGCCCATTGTTTTTTCCATTCCTTTTCGAGTATTTTTCGTATGCCAGGATTATATCCTGCACGAGTTTGTGGCGGACAACATCTTTGTCCGAAAATCTGTTTATCTTGATGTCCTCAACATCTTTGAGAACGTTCATCGCTTGTATAAGACCTGAGCGCCTGTTGTCAGGCAGGTCTATCTGTGTGATATCACCTGTTATGACTATCTTAGAATTGAAACCAAGTCTTGTCAGGAACATCTTCATCTGCTCATTTGTTGTGTTTTGCGCTTCATCGAGTATTATGAATGCGTTGTCGAGGGTACGACCGCGCATATAAGCCAGCGGCGCTACTTCGATGCACCCGCGTTCCTGCTGTCTTGCAAAGGACTCAGGTCCCAGCATCTCAAACAGTGCATCGTACAGCGGTCTGAGGTAAGGGTCTACCTTGTTTTGCAGGTCACCAGGAAGAAAGCCCAGTTTTTCGCCTGCTTCCACCGCAGGTCTTGTCAGTATTATCTTCTCGACCTCATGTGCTTTGAAAGCCTTTACAGCCATCGCCACCGCAAGATAAGTCTTGCCTGTACCGGCAGGACCGATGCCGAGCACGATGGTGTTTTTGCGGATAAAGTCCACATATCTTTTCTGACCCAGTGTTTTCGGTTTGATTACTTTACCTGTTATGGTGACACATATGCCGTCATCACTGAGGTTTTGCAGTTCATACTGTCTGCCCTCACGCACCAGAGCAAAAACATACCTGATGGTCTGTTCGGACAGCTTTTCGCCTTTGTTTATCATTGTTATCAGTCCGTTGATGGCTTCACATGCGTTGAACACGCCCTGCTCGTCCCCCGTGACTTTGATATCTTCTCCGCGCCCCAGCACCACGACATTGTATTCCCTTTGTATCAGGTTGACATTTTCGTCGTAGCTGCCGAAAAGACTCAGCATAGTGTCCATGCTGTCAACAGTTATCGTTTTTTCTGCCATTTATTTACACTCCGCTCAGTTTAGCATTTTATCATAAATCATTATACCACATTTTTTAAGTAAATGCAACAAAAAAAATCAATTATTTTCACTATCTTGCACATTTTTTTCTTGGCTATTTTCATCTGTCGGAAGTATGTATGCGGGTATGAAAAAGTCGCTCTCTTTGCAGATTTCTCCGTATAGTTCGTAGGTCACGGTCAGTCTTACACTGTCTTTATTTACCTCTTTGCGGCAATTTTTGTTTTTTAGTTCATAATTTTTTAGGAAATTCTGCTCATATCGGTATGCAGACTTTTCAGCAAGCGCAAAGGCTTCTTCTTCATCAAGCAGCTGACTGCGCATATCAAATTCCCGAAGACATATCTCGGTGTGACCGAAAGGCAGTCTGAATCCGCCTATCTCAGGAAAATCCTGCTTTTCATACTCAGTTTCGTACCAACCATCGGGGACTTTTGCAAACATCGGTATCTGTGCGCTGAAAATGTTGATGAAGTGCAGTTTTTTCTCTGTTCCTGTCAGCGCCTTTAATTCTGTATCAAAAGGCTGTTCAAACTCAACCGTTCGTGTGAAACTGCCGCGCACTTTGCCGATGCTTCTCACATATCTTGTCTTTCTTGTGACATGTTCACCGTCGGCTGACCACTTGGAATTTTCGCTGACTATCTTACCGCTGACCACGATATCTCCCTTTGTGACACCGCTGCCTATACATTTCATCAACTGACCGTCCAGCAGTTCGACCTCTTCGATAACACCGTCCTCACACGCCACCAGATGGCATGGCATACCCACATTGAACCCTTTTTCAGCCTCAACAGCTTCTATTACATCTACCGATATCCCCGCACCTGTTCGTGAAATGCCTATCCATGCGGCTTCATCTATCTTCTGTTTGAGAGATCGTTCTTCAAGCACAAGGTCGAGTTCGGGTATATAAGCACCGGCAGTGAAACCGTCTTCCTTCAGTACATCTGTTATCCTGTCCCGCAGGGCAGTGTCAGCGGTGTCGATGTCTATGCGCAGTATAACGTTCGAGTAATATCCTATAAGCAGGGCTGAAATTATCGTCCCGAAGATGATCCCCGGATGCTCGGTCAGCTTTTTGTAAAAGCGGAGTATCCCGCGTACGCCCGCACGCTTTGGCTGATATCCCGCAGCTTTGCAGCATCGCTCGAATCGCAGGCAGTATTCAAGTGAAACGCATATCCTGATCTCGCCCGAAAGCTGTTTCATATCACTGTATACAAGACCCTCGCGGGTAAGCATACGGAACAGCTTCGCAAAGCTGTCGCCGGTGATGACATACTCAATGCTTCCCAGAGTCATTATCCCGCCTCCTTACACCGCGCGATACCAGCCTGACCTGTTCTATCAGCCCCCTTACTTCCACACAACCCTCAGCATATGAACTCAGACTCAGCCCGCTGCCCCAGAATTCTATCTCAAAGCTGCCTGTCAGCAGCCGCACACAGACCTCTGTGCATTCAGATATCTGCCTGCAATTTTCCACCAGCGCCGAACTGTTATCAACTATTTTTATGTACGAACTCAGGCAGAGCAGTTCGCGCGTTTTGCCGAAAAAACTAATATCAGGAGTCTTTCCCATGATCGATATCCCTCCTCACAAGTATATTATATTGCAGCTTTGCTCCGCATATACTTGTCTTGGGAGGAATGACAATGAAATATTTACGTTCGCTTGTGTTGTGTACAGTACTGACAGTCCTTACCGCAGGACTCGCCATTTACCCCGCCGAAGTTTCTGCCGCTGTCAGAGAAGCTGTCATGCGCTGTCTTAATATTCTCATACCATCGCTATTTGCATTTATGACAGCTGCGTCGATGCTTGCCGAAAGCGGCAGCGCGGCACTTCTGGCAAAACCTTTCAGCCTTGTTTCAAGGTACATATTCAGGATGCCCGAAAGTATCTTCGCCGCTATGCTCATCAGCTTTATAGCAGGATATCCTGTCGGAGTCAAGCTGGTATCTGACATGCTGGACAGGGGAGAACTTGACTCACATTCTGCCAAACTTGCCGCAAGTTTTTGCTACTGTGGAGGACCTGCTTTCTACAGCGGTGCGATAGGTCTTGCAGTTTTCGGCAGCAGACAGGTGGGGGTGCTCATTTTTCTTTCTGTTATTCTGGCAGACCTCTGTCTTGCTTTTGTAGTGTGCAGGTTTTCTGAACTGAACGTTTCCCCAAAAAAAGACAGGTCTGAGAAATGTTCTCTTCTGGTTGGTTCCATCAACTCAGCAGGAAGATCTATGGCGGCTGTCTGCCTGACTGTAGTGTTTTTTTCAGCAGTCATGGCTCTTGTGGAAGCAAGCGGACTTTTTGCTGAGATATCGCGAATTTTCGGGCTTTCAAATAACGGTATCACAATCGTAAAGTCATTCATCGAGATAACCTCACTTGCAGAACTGAACGGTTCACCTTACGGACTTCTGCCTCTAATATGCGCGGCGTGTTCTTTTGGCGGGATATGTGTCGTGATACAGCTGTTTTCTCTTAAAAGCAAAGAACTAAGCCTGTTACGTTTTATTGAACTAAGACCTCTTGCAGCAGTTCTGTCAGCGGTGTTCTGCAAAATACTTCAGCCGCACCTGATAGACAAGGCAGTTTCTGCCATATCTGTGAATAGGTCTTTGTTGAATATAAACAATTTTGCTGCGTCTATATGTTTGATATTGATGATTTTTCTACTGAATTATAAGAAAACTCTAGTATTTTCAGAGTGAGTGTGCTATAATGTAAATAATATCGAAACTCAATATAATTTCAATCTTTTTCGCAAAGGAGTTGCATAGATAATGGCAAGAAAAAGTTTCTTCGGTAACAAGATCACTCCCTCATGTTCATACTGCAAGTTCGGTAACCGTTCTAAGGAGGGTAATAAGGTGCTTTGTGAGAAGCAGGGTCTTGTAGACGCCGATTACGCCTGCAAGAAGTGGGATTATGACCCCATCAAGCGCATTCCCAAGAAGCAGCTGAACATTCCAAATCAGGAAGATGACATAATCTGATACCGATAAGGCGGGTACTACCCGCCTTTTTATTTGCATAAATCCTTGATCTTCTGCCCATGCTTTTACTGTGTGACAGGGGGTGCGGCAATGATAAGATTCTGGAAGCTGTTTGCTGTTGCTGCTTTCGGTGCGCTGGCTTACGGTGCAGTCGAGGTGGTCGAACGCGGCTATTCTCATATCTCTATGGGGCTGCTGGGGGCGGCTGCGATGGTGGTCATCCACGAACTTAACGGTGAGCGCCGCGCAGGCAGGCTCGGACTCATTTCATCTGCTGTCATATCAATGCTTTTCATAACCTCAGGCGAACTGCTGGCAGGTGAGATACTCAACCGTCATCTTGGCATGAAGATCTGGAATTACCACAGTATGCCTTTCAATTTTGACGGTCAGATCTGTCTGCGATATTCGCTGGCATGGCTGGTGCTTTCGTTTTTGGGAATGGCGGCAGATGGATTTCTGCGCAGGTTCATATTGTGTGAAGTTTCAAAAAGGGCAGACCCGCACAGGTCTGCCCGTAAATATATTCGGTTCAGAAAAGTTCAGAAAATCAGTTTTTCAGTCCCTCACCGAAATAAACATCATACCAGATAAGGAAAGTGAAAACTGTCCATATCTTGCGTGAGTAGTCGTATTTCTCTTCGCGGTGTGCATCAAGCAGTTCAACAAGTGCTTTGGTGTTGAAGAATTTCTCTGCCACAGGTGAGGTAAAGCTGTTCTTGACAATGTTGTAATACTTTTCTTCCCTCAGCCATACCCTTGTGGGTACAGGGAAGCCCAGCTTTTTCTTGTTGGCAGTCTGCGGCGGACATGCTTTCAGCGCCGCGATACGCATAGCATACTTGGTATTCTCTTTGTTGACGCGGTATTTTTTTGGTATCTGCTGTGCAAGTTCCATCACACGTCTGTCAAGGAACGGCACTCTCAGTTCCAGCGAATGTGCCATCGACATCTTGTCTGCCTTAAGCAGAATATCGCCTGTCATCCACAAATGCAGGTCGAGATACTGCATCTGTGTCACCTGATCCTGATCGCGTACCTTGTCGTAGAAAGGCTTTGTTATAGCCATAGCATCAGGGGCGTTGGTCTTTATCCTGAGTATCTCTTTACGCTCTTTTTCCGAGAAGATATATGCGTTGCCGATAAATCTCTCGTCAAGGTCTTTTGAACCGCGTATCAGATAATTGACACCGTGTTTGTGTGGGAGTTTTTCTGCTACAGCACCCACACCTTTTCTGAGTGCGCGGGGAAGTTTGAAATAACCTGCCATGTCATCGGGGTTGTGGTAGATGTTGTAGCCGCCGAATATCTCATCTGCACCCTCACCCGAAAGCACTGCCTTGACCTGTTCGCTCGCCAGTCCGCATACGAAGAAAAGCGCTATCGCCGCAGGGTCAGCCAGCGGTTCGTCCATGTGGTACTGTATCTTTTTAAGATTGTCCCAGTATTCTTCGGGAGTGATGACCTTTGAATAATTCGCTTTGCCGATGTACTTTGAGAATTCCTTTGCATAGCCTATCTCATTGTATTTTTCATCCTCACCGAAACCTACGGTGAAAGTCTTGTCAACATCGGCAACAGCCGCCACATAGCTTGAATCTACGCCGCTTGAAAGGAATGAACCAACCTCAACATCAGCGAATTTGTGTGCATCAACAGAATTTTTGAAGGTATCTGATATCCTCTGTACCCATTCTTCAAGGTCGGGCGAGTTGTCGGCGTTGAACTTTACTTCCCAGTAACGGCGTACTTTCAGTTTGCCGTCTTTGTAAGTAAAGCAGTGTGCCGCAGGCAGTTTCCTGACACCTTTAAAGAAAGTGTCTTCGGTGGGGGAGTACTGGAAAGTAAGATATGTTTCCAGTATATCGGTGTTAAGTTCTTTTTTGAATGCAGGGTGGTCAAGAAAACTCTTTATCTCGCTTCCCCACATGAAAGTTCCGCCCATTTCGGCGTAGTAAAATGGCTTTATGCCGAAAAAATCTCTTGCGCCGAACAGTTCGCCCGTAACCGTGTTGTAGATTACAAAAGCAAACATTCCTCTCAGCTTGTCGAGAAGACTTTCGCCCCACTCTTCATAGCCGTGTATAAGCACTTCGGAATCAGTAGCAGTGTAGAATTGGTGTCCCGCCCTGACTAATTGTTCACGCAGTTCTTTAAAATTATATATCTCGCCGTTGAAAGTCAGCACAAGCGTCCTGTCCTCATTGAAAATGGGCTGACTGCCCACATCGCTCAGGTCGATTATTGAAAGCCGCCTGAAACCCATAGCGATATTATCATCTATATATTTGCCCTCAGAATCGGGTCCGCGATGCTTTATCCTGTCCATCATCTTTCCCAGCACATCATCGGCGTTGGTGATCGAGTTAGTAAAGCCTACTATACCACACATGATCTGTCCTCATTTCATAAAAGTTTCGGTATTGATTTATCAGATGAAGTCTTCGGCTAACGAAGTATCATCATTATATTGCGGGTGTAACATTACTTTAAAACATATTATACACCCCCTCGATCTGATTTGCAATAGTGATTTTGTAAATTTATACAAACATTGATGCACAAATTTGTCTAAATAGCTTTGGTTCACTGATTTTTACGGTAGTTTTTGAATAATTTGTCATGGGGTCTTGCAAAATCATTTCAAATGGTGTATAATAATTATACTTTGAGTTGCGGAGGCGTGTTCAGTGAGTGGTGAAAAGAAAAAGGTCAAGCTGTTCAGACCTGTTCTGGCACTTGTCATCGGTCTGCTGATAATGCTGATATCTTTCGGGACTTACATGGTGCATACCACTCTTGAAGATGTGCTGGAAGAAGAGTATGGTGTCCCTGTCGTCACCCACGATCAAAGCAGCAGTCAGGCGTAAAATGTTCCGTTCGCTTGTTTGGCGGGCGGATTTTTGTTTATTGGCACTATGACAAGTTGATGTGCTTGTCATAACTTCGGGTCACAATTCTGTAATAATTCTGCTCCTGCTTTTTTGTTTGATATATTATTGTCAGAATAGTGGTGTGTCTGTTTTACCTTAAAACAGGCTTCTGCGAACCTTATTCCGACAAGTAATCTCACTTGTCACATTAGCTGATTAACATATAATTCCAATATGCCGCAGATCAGATGCCCCATGTTTTAATTAAAATGTAATTGTTTTGCACAAGAAACCAATTGCCGGATTGTGCGAAATAAACAAATATAAGGCGCTCATTTTGGCGGTAACCCCGCTTGACTTTATCTGAAATATACTATATACTAGAATACGGACGCATTTTTAATACAAGATGTTGTGGTCTAAAAAGCAAAGTCTGGAGGAAGCACAATGATCGTTAAAATAAAAAAGAGAGATGGAAGAACAGTTACTTTTAATATAGAGAAGATAGCGCAGGCTATTTATAAGGCGGCTGAATCTGTCGGAGGCAGTGATTACGAAACTGCGCTCGAACTATCGGGCAAAGTCGTTGATATGCTCATGGCGAAGAATGTCATTACCCCCAGCGTTGAGGAGATACAGGACTGTGTTGAAAAAGTCCTTATAGAAGAAGGGCATGCTGCCACTGCCAAGTCTTATATCCTCTATCGTTCTATGCGTACAAAGGCGCGTGAAATGGATACAAGGCTTATGAAGGTCTATGAAGACCTTACTTTCAAGTCTGCTGAGGACAGTGACCTTAAGCGCGAGAATGCCAATATCGACGGCGATACCGCTATGGGTACCATGCTCAAATACGGCTCGGTCGGCGCTAAAGAGTTCTATGAGATGTATGTGCTCGAACCTGAGCATGCTGCGGCTCACGAGAACGGTGATATCCATATCCATGATATGGACTTCTATACGCTTACCACGACATGTACCCAGATAGACCTCACCAAGCTGTTCACAGGTGGTTTCTCCACAGGTCACGGCTACCTGAGGACACCAAACGATATCACCAGCTATGCGGCGCTTGCCTGCATAGCGATCCAGTCCAACCAGAATGACCAGCATGGCGGTCAGTCGATACCGAAGTTTGATTATGATATGGCTGAGGGTGTCAAGAAGACTTTCCGCCATCGCTACAGAGATAATATAAGACGAGGTCTTGAGCTGCTGGCTGATGTTCCGGATAATCCCGACATCGCCCAGAAGTGTGCCGATTTCCTCAGCAAGCGCGGGCTTGTCCCGACCCTTGCCAATGATAACGGATATATGGAGGAAGAGGCTCAGCTGCTCTCTTCCTACGCTGATGCAAAGGTAGTCAAGAAAATACAGAATTTTGCTTTCAAAAACGCCATCAAGGAAACTGACAGGGCTACCTATCAGGCTATGGAGGCGCTGGTGCATAACCTCAATACCATGAATTCCCGCGCAGGTGCGCAGACGCCGTTCAGTTCTATCAACTACGGCACCGACACTTCTATTGAGGGCAGAATGGTCATAAAGAATATCCTGCTGGCAGAGGAAGCGGGTCTTGGCAACGGCGAAACGCCGATCTTTCCCATACATATCTTCAAGGTCAAAGAGGGTGTGAACTTCAATCAATCTGACCCCAACTATGACCTTTTCAAGCTGGCGTGCCGCGTATCCGCAAAGCGCCTGTTCCCGAATTTTTCGTTTATCGATGCTCCGTATAATCTCCAGTATTATAAAGAGGGCGACCCCAATACCGAGATAGCTTACATGGGCTGCCGTACCAGAGTCATCGGCAACGCCTACGACCCCGAAAGACAGATAGTGACAGGCAGAGGAAACCTCAGCTTTACTACCATAAACCTTCCCAGACTGGGTATAAAGGCACACTATAGCATCGAAGAATTTTACAGGCTTCTTGATGCTGAACTTCAGCTTTGTATCGACCAGCTGATGCACCGCTATCGCATACAGGCAAGCAAAAAGGTCAAGAATTTCCCGTTCCTGATGGGTCAGGGCGTTTGGATAGATTCCGAGAAGCTGTCTTATAATGATACAATCGGTGAGGTCCTCAAACACGGAACACTTTCGGTCGGTTTCATCGGTCTTGCTGAGTGCCTCAAGGTGCTTACAGGCAAGCATCATGGTGAAAGTGAAGAGTCGCGCGAACTTGGTCTGCAAATCATCAGACATATGCGTGAGCGCATGGATAAGGAAACTGAGGCGACAGGCATGAATTACTCGCTTCTGGCTACCCCTGCAGAGGGTCTTTCGGGCAGATTTGTCAAGATGGATAGAGAAGCATTCGGTGATATTCCGGGTGTTACCGACAGGGATTATTATACCAACTCCTTCCATGTACCTGTTTACTACAAGATAAATGCCTTTGAAAAGCTGGCTATCGAAGCACCGTATCATGAACTTACCAACGCAGGTCATATCAGCTATGTCGAACTTGACGGTGACCCGCTCAATAACCTCAGCGCCTTTGAGAAGGTCGTAAGATATATGAAAGAGGTCGGTATAGGTTACGGTTCTATCAATCACCCCGTTGACCGCGATCCGGAATGCGGATACACAGGCATAATCGGTGACCGCTGCCCAAGATGCGGCAGGACCGAAGCCGAACACCGCAAGTCTGCCAAAGAGAGGATACCTCGTATCAAGGTGGAATGCTCTGCGGCTGATAAAACATAAGAATAACTGACATTATCTCCTGTCCAACTTGTTGTACAGGAGATAGTTTTCACCTTTGGAGGTGTACTATGGAAATAAGGATAGCAGGGCTGGCGGAAGAGTCTATCGTTGACGGTCCGGGCTTTCGGTATACTATTTTCACTCAGGGCTGTCCCCATAACTGTAAGGGTTGCCATAACCCTCAGACGCATGATCCTGACGGCGGCAGACTTGATGACACCGACCGCATTTTTGAGCAGATAATCAAAGACCCTTTGCTTGACGGCGTGACTTTCAGCGGCGGCGAACCTTTCTGTCAGTGTAAGCCACTGGTCTGTCTTGCCAAAAAGATACGCAGCTTTAATGAAAGAAAGCTGGGGATCATCAGCTATACAGGCTATACGTTTGAACAGCTGATGAAAAGATCTGAAACTGATCCTGACTGCAAAGAACTTCTCAGCCTGCTCGACTATCTTGTTGACGGCAGGTATGAAGAGGACAAACGTTCTCTGGAACTTAAATTTCGCGGAAGCAGCAACCAGCGGTTTATTGATGTTAAGCGCTCACTGAAAGAGGGGCGTGCGGTGGAAGCTGATACGGAATATTTATAATAATTTGACCCGCACTCATTTGTTGAGTGCGGGTCTTGTTTGCAGGCAGATAGTTTTATTTCAACACATCTGTTTCAATTATCATTTTATTGCAATCGTGACAGAACCAGGCTTCCGCCGTGAAACTGCAAAGACTGTATCTTATCGCTGACAAATTGCACTTAAAGGATAACGTATCCCATATATCGGCTTTTTTATTCCCCTCTTTCCATCTCACTTTCGTTCTGCCATCTCCTGATAAAATGCCTTTTTTCATCTCTTTTTCGCAATATGGACATTTCATTGCAGTGTTCCTTTCGTTGTATCGTTGTTCACGGAAAAGCTGTTATTTCGATAAAATCATGTATTTGGCATAAACATTGAGTTCTTCGATAAGGTCATCGTTATCGATGCCCTCAAAGATCGGGTCGGCTTTTTCTATAAACGAAAAATCTGTCAGCATGACCAACTCATTGTCATATTTCATCGTAACCCTGCCTTTCTCTTCAAGACACTTTCTCAACTCTTCGATATCCGGTTCATCTGTCTGTTTGCCGTTGTGGAATGTTATCACCTTTTCGTTTTCCATATCTATAGTTGTCACATAGTCGAATACTTTCAATGCAGGGGAGTTCTCGGTGTATCCTGTGTTCGTGGTCGGTATGCCGAACAGACAGTCGTCAGCCATGTCAAATTCATTGCTTCTTGCACAGCGGTCAGCCCCGAACCATTCATACATTCCGTCAGTTTCGCCCTCTGTTACAGTATCGTTTTCGTTTTCATAGTATCTTTCGATATCCCATGTGGCATCAAAATCCCATATTTCATCGTCTATCTTTGCATAATTCCATACATGTGCCGTATCGTCATCTTGGTCTGTGGCATAAACATATACTTTCCCGCATTCGATGTCTGCCATGTTGAACAGCAGTTGAACTGCGCAGGCTATTCCATCGCATACAGCACGCTTTTTTACCAGTGCGCCGTATGCTGACTGTGGTTCATTGTTTACGTTTATGGTGCTGTCAGCATGAAAACTGTCATATGCAACATTTTTGCATACCCAGTCATACAGGTAGTACGCCTTGTCAGCATCAGTAACACAGTCCTCAGGCATGCTGTCAACTACCTCCTTTGCGGCAGCCAGTGTTTCTTCGGTGTGCGAAGCTGCTTTAAGTACCGAATCAGCGATATGTACCCTGTAATAGCCTTCCTCAGTCAGCTTTACATCGCAGCTGCCTGTCGCCAGAGGGATATTAGGACAGCACAGCCCCGCAAATTCCCAGCCGTAGTATATCTCGGCATCACCGTATTCCACAGGGAATTCTATTTCCTCGATGCCGTGTTCGTAGGCATATCTTATGGCTAAAGCAACGGTCTGTTCGCGTATGAATATATTGTCATTTTCTGCATCGTCATCACTGCCGAGCATCATCGGCACGTATTCATCGTATGGGCTGACATAGCTGAGCCATTCTTCATATGGTGTATCTTTATAGTTGAAGCGCACCTGCTTGTCGAATACCTGATATTTCCTGCCATCTACTTCTATCTGATGGTCTTTGATCTCAAAGTCATATGCTGAACTCTCGCTGCTGTCAGTTTTATTTTCTGTATTTGCCTGACTGCCTGCGGGCTTTTTATCTTCCATGCACCCTGTCAAAGAGAGCGCCGCGATCGTCAGTGCCGTGATGAATGCTGCTGTTTTACCGAGTTTCATATCTATCTCCCATATATTTATATATATATGACTATCCCTACCCATAAATCCCAGCTTTTGCGACTGAATTTTGTGAATTTAAGAAGTTGGATTGCTATAGGTGTGTCAGCGGGATAACCACATTTATATACAAAGCATTTCCCCCGCTTAGCACGAGGGAAATACTTTTGACCTTTACTTGACAGGCTCGATTATCTCCACATCTTCGGAGTTCATCTGCTCTGCTTCATCAGCCACTCTCTTGATGGCTTCTTCGCGGGTCTTTTCCAGTGCGTCTTTCATGTCTTTGCCTAGAAATTCGGGCAGCGACATGCCTGCCTGCTCAAACAGGTCGTTGAGGGGAGGAACGCTCTTCATCAGACCGCTGAGAAAGTCAGCAGTCGAACCATTTCCGCCGCCGTTTGAACCACTGTCCCAAACGGTGATCTTGTCGATCTTGATATTCTTGATAGCTTCGACCTGAATAGCTATCAGCTGTTCCATCTTGTCAGCGATTATCAGTCTTACAGCCGCATCAGCATCGCCGCCAGCCGCAGCAACTATCTGCTTCAGACCTTCTGCCTGCTTGGTCAGTATCTCCTGATTACCCATAGCCTCAGCCTGCATCTTAGCGAAGATAGCGTCAGCTTCACCCTTAGCCTTGCGTCTTGTTACCTCAGCCTGTGCCTCAGCTTCGATCTCAGCCTGCTGCTTGGAGATCTCTGCCTTTACGATAACATCTGCCTTCTGTGTAGCCTTTTCCAGTTCTGCTCTTGTGAGTTCGGCTTCCTGCTGTGCGATGTATGCTTCCTGCTTAGCCTTAGCTGCCTGTACAGCCTCAGCAGCGGTAGCCTTACGCAGCGATTCTGCTTCTCTTTCTCTTCTTTCAGCCTCAGACTGTGCAACTGCTACCTTAGCATCGTTCTCACCCTTGATGGCATCTGCGTTAGCAGCAGCAACTTCGATCCTCTGCTCTTTCTGTGCATGCGACTGACCGATCTCACCATCTCTGTGCTTTTCTGCAACGCTCTTCTTAGCGTCGTTGATAGCCTTTGCAGCAGCTTCCTTACCGAGTGCTTCAAGGTAGCCCGATTCATCGGTGATATCAGTAACGTTTACGTTTATCAGCTTAAGACCGATCTTTTTCAGTTCGATCTCAACGTTGTTTGATACTGCCAGCAGGAACTTATCTCTGTCAGAGTTTATCTCCTCGATGTCCATTGTGGCGATGATAAGCCTCAGCTGACCGAAGATGATATCCTTTGCAAGTTCCTGTATCTCCATCATTTTCAGACCAAGCAGTCTTTCGGCTGCATTCTGCATGATACCCGGTTCGGTGGATATACCAACTGTAAATCTCGAAGGAACATCGATACGGATATTCTGCTTTGACAGCGCGTTTTTTAGATCAACGTTTATGGAAATGGGTGTCAGATCCATGTATTCGTAAGACTGTATAATTGGCATGATGAATGCCGCACCGCCGTGAATACATCTTGCGCTTCTCGCCTGACCGTTCTTGTCAGTGCCGACTTTACCGTATATAACAAGCACCTTATCTGAAGGGCATTTTCTGTACCTGGAAAGGATTGCCATCAGCGCCGTAAAAAGCACCGCCACGATTATGCAAATAATGATTAACGATTCTGATCCCATAGTTATTCTCCTTTGTCGTATGTTGTAAAGTGTTTATATTGAAGGTGATCTGTTTTACATTTTATCGGCTACATCGGTAGACCCCTGTAAACTGCTTGCCGTCCGACTCATATCGGTATACGGACTTTTGAAGTATGTTTCTCATGTTTTGCTCCTTTTTTCTGTGTTATATCCGCACTTCTCGACTATCATATCTCTGAACTTTTGGCTTGCGCTGTCTTCGTTCTTGTCTATGTCAACCTTCTCGCCGTTAATGACATACACATCAGTGCGATCTATCACTTCTGCTTCATCACCCTCGCCGCTTAGGGTGCATATCGTGTAGCTGTAATTTCCACCGAGATCGGAAGCTGACGCATATTCGCTGCATAAGGCTTCTGCCTTTTCAGTGAATTCATCGATCATATCAAATTTGCTCTCATCGGTTATCCCAATATGGATTGTCAGTTCAAAAGTTTTGCTTTTCGCCGCTTCTCTGAAATCACAATCTGATAGTATGGGGCAGTTTTCCGGAGATAAGAACTCAGTCACTTTATCTTCGTTACTGTGATCATCGATTATATAAAAACCACTGCACTCATAAGGAAATACGGAGACTCTATATCCGTCACTTAAGGCTCTAATTGATGAAACTTCAGGGTCGTATTTCGCATCGAAATATTTCGGTAAGACATTTACGAATATATCTTCTCTTACTATCGCATCCATTTCAGTTGCAATTGCCAGCATCATATCAGAATCAGCTTTGATGTATCTGTCTTTGATGTATTCAATAGTGGTTTCTTTTGTGCGCCCGTAAGATTTATAACCTTCTCTGCCGTCAAGTTCAAAATGTCTTTCTTTGCCGTTTTTATCCTTGTATTCAACATCATATTTTTTGTATCTGAAAGGGATCTTCAGCGGCGCTTTGGGATTATATGTAAAACCGCTTTCAGTAACGGTTATCTTGTAATCTCCCTTGAAAGTCTTGTCAAATAGATCTTTGTATCTCTTCTCATAATTGATACCTCTGCACCATGTCAGCCATAATCCGCCTGCAGCACTCACAATGGCTGCTGCGGCTATCAATGCGGCTTTTGCTTTTGTTCTCATTAATGTTACCTCTTCTCTTTTTTCTGGTCAAGAGCCGTTTTGTTGTCTGCTTTCTTTTGTCCTACACATAAGCTGTTGTCTTTCTTTTATGTCTCTTTCTTTTGTCTTTCTTGAACGTTTTGTCGTCTGCTTTCTTTTGTCCTACACATAAGCTGTTGTCTTTCTTTTATGTCTCTTTCTTTTGTCTTTCTTGAACGTTTTGTTGTCTGCCTTCTTTTGTCCTACACATAAGCTGTTGTCTTTCTTTTATGTCTCTTTCTTTTGTCTTTTTTGAACGTTTTGTCGTCTGCTTTCTTTTGTCCTACACATAAGTTGTTGTCTTTCTTTATGTTTCTTTCTTTTGTTCTTAGCCTTTTTGTATCTATCTTCCGCTATGCGTCTTTCTCAACGATCACATCATCGCCGCGTACATCTACCACAACGACCTGCGTACCTGTCTTTAATATCTCATCGCCCTCGTTGAAAGCGCCAAGCTCTATCATCTGACCTTGCAATGTCATCGTTATCTTGCCCATGCCCTGATTTTTCGGAGGGCAGGGAATGTAGACCGTTGCACTCTCGCCAATGGCATTTCTCAGGTCGAGTGTGCCGTTCTCAGCCAGCTTCATTGAAAGCTGTACCATCTTTGCGACAATTGCCATTGTCATCACTCCCAGCAGAGTTCCTACAGTCAGCGCAACTGCCTTGTGAACGTTCGACCCTACCAGCACTATTGATGACCAGCTGAACACTGTCAGGAATGCAACTACTGTCTGCAAAGTGAAGAAGTGCATCGAACTGTCGGTAACATGGTCGTTGAAAGAATGGTCGTGGAAATCACCGCTGTCGTGTCCCGAAATATCATGATGTGCGCTCACATCATGATGAATGTCAAAGCTGTGATGTCCGCCGATGTCGTGACTAATATTAAAGTCATGCCCGCCGATGTCGGTGTGCATATCCAGTCCCGAAGTATCACTGATGTCGTGACCGCCATGATGTATGCCGAACATGGCAAGCAGTGTTTGTATAAGCAGCAGCATCGTCGAGGGAAATGCTATGCAGTAAAGCACTTTCAGTAGCCCGCTCAGACCGTCCCACCAGACTGAAAAGTTTTCCATCATACTAACCGCCTCCTTTTTTACTTTGGTAAATCAGCTATGTAAATCTGATTTACTACATTATACACTGTCTTTTTCGTTTTGTCAATAGTTTTTTGAAAAAAATTTTTAGCCTGTCAACATATAGGGAGGTCATATGTGATATCCTTTAATAAGGTAAGCTGTGCTTTCTCGAAATAGTAAACACAAATGTTAATTTTTTGTTAATCGCTTGCAATTCGCGTAAATATGTGGTATAGTATATGTAAATCAAATTGACGGAGTAAAGGAGGCTAACGTATGGACGCTAAAAATATAGGACGCATAATAAAAGAAGCCCGCCTTGCCAAAAAGATGACACAGAATGAGGTGGTGGGTGATTTTATAACCCGTAACATGCTCAGCCAGATAGAGAGCGGCTCTGCAATGCCATCAGTGAAAACGCTGGAGTATCTTTGTAAGGTGCTGGATATACAGATAGAGGCGTATGACAGTTCCCCTGTGGCTGACGGCGGCATGATGGGTTATATAGAACTCAGAAATCTTTACGCCGCAGGTGTTTATGAGGAAGTTATCCACGCTGACCCGCCTGCGGGTTATGTTGACGAGTTCACAGCGCTTAAGGCAAGGGCTTGTCTGCATCTTGCCGAACAGCTCACCGAAAATGAAGATATAACCGCATATCAGCGGGCGGTCGAACTGGCGCGTGAATCAAAAGAATTGTCAACGCAGGGCATTTTTGCCGATATCGGTTCGGGTGAGCGTGCAGACTCGGTCATAAAAAAGGCTGCTGCCAAGCTGAGCGCTTATTACAGCAGCCTGGTGTAGACCAAGACAGATAAGACAGGAGAACACAAAATGGAGTTATTATTTGATATTTTAGATACCGTTCTTTTTGAACTTACAGACAAAGTTGGTATGCCGCAACCTGTTAAAATGGTGCTGAAGATCCTGCGTGTGCTTTTTATGTTTGCAGTCAGCCTGATAGTGCTGGCGTCCGGTATCATCTGTTTCAGGTACTCAGTGTTGCTTGCTTTATGCTGTACGGCACTCGGCTTGTTTATGCTGTTTCGCACAGTCAGAAGAACGCTGCGCGGTCTTAGCGGAAGATGATGTGTAATAAAAGCGTTTCGGTAGATCTGCCGAAACGCTTTATATCATATAGCAATCCAACTTTTTAAATTCACAAAATCCAGTCGCAAAAGCTGGGATTTATGGGTTTTGTGACTGGATTTTGTCTGAATTCTAAGGCGGATTGCTATTGAATATATGTAAAATCATTTGATTATTTGTCGTATATATAACGCATTAGTCTTGACTAACCGATATAATTATATAAAATATAAATAATCTCTTTACCTACTTGAAAAATATAATAAAATGTGGTAAAATATAATAAGAACAAAATTGGAGGTGCGCGATGAAAATTCAGGAATCTGCTGAGAATTATCTCGAAAGCATACTTATGATAAGCGAGCGTAAGGGCGAGGTCAGAAGTATCGACATCGTCAATGAACTGGAGTTTTCAAAGCCCAGTGTCAGCATCGCAATGAAAAATCTCCGTGAAAACGGATATATCCTTGTGGATAAGGATGGCTACATCACCCTGACCGAAAAGGGCATGGTCATCGCTGAGAAAATGTATGAGCGGCACAAGCTGTTTTCAAGGCTGTTCGTATCATTAGGTGTTGATGCTAAGACAGCCGCAAAAGATGCCTGTCGTGTTGAGCATATCCTCAGTGATGAAACCTTTGCAGCAATTAAGAAATATATTACCGAACAGGGACTCATTTAAGAAATCAAAACCACCGGTTGAACCGGTGGTTTGATGAAGCCCTATAAGGGCTTGTTACGGACACTACCCCTTAAGGGGTTCTATGTGCGTTCTTGTTTACTTTTTCTTGTACTTTTCTCCTGTAAACGGATCCACAGTCTCAA
>Ga0129311_1000323_pt1 | contig 44456 bp, 35 predicted proteins | sample Go1ome_FD_94435 | JGI IMG/M metagenome (GOLD analysis project Ga0129311, IMG submission 94435) | Western lowland gorrila individual fecal microbial communities from Wisconsin, USA - Go1022B metagenome | ecosystem: Host-associated > Mammals > Digestive system > Large intestine > Fecal | place...
GTTTGTAGTTTTTGGGGAAAGGGGCATTATACTCTATTTTTGCCAGAAACAGCATACCTCACAAAAAATGATATAAAAAGGGAGCTGGAAAAAATGATTATCTCATTTTTTTCACAGCCCCTTCTGATTACTGAAGTTTTGCAGAAAGTCTGGCTGCAATCTCTTTTTGTTCATCAGCACTAGGAGACTTCTGAGGCCAATTGAGGGTGAAGGTATCACTGTCGTAACGAGGAATGATGTGGATGTGCAGGTGGAATACAGTCTGGCCGGCAGCTGTACCATTATTCTGCTGAATGTTGACGCCATCACACTTAAATTCTTCCTTAATAACAGAGGCAACCTTCTTGGCAAGTGGAAGTGCCTTTGCCAGATATTCATCATCGGCTTCAAAGATATTCGCAAAATGTTCCTTTGGCAGAATCAGAGCATGTCCAAGATTTGCAGGGCTTGCGTCTAAGATTACGCGAAAGAAATCATCTTCATAAATAGTATTTGTTGGGATGTCGCCATTGGCGAGCTTACAAAAGATACAATCGTCTTTTTTCATGATACGCCTCCATAATTTTTTACAGGGGGATAGAATCCTCCTGATTTGGTAAATGAGTTTTGCTTTCATGCTGGTTATTATAACACAGATTTAGCCAGGGAACTTTTGGGAAAAACTATAAAAAAGTGCAGAAAAATTCAGAAGCATTCAACAATGTAGCAAAATATTGCAATAAGTATCAAACTTATGCAAATCATTTGTTGACGTGGATAAAAATTCGTTGTATTGTAGCAAATGTAAAACAAGGATTTCTCTTATTCAGAGTGGTGGAGTCACAAGGGACGTTGAAACCACGGCAACCCCTGAACAAATGAGAGTGTCATTTCACTTTCAGAGTAATTGGAAAGGTGCCGACCTGAGCGCGAGGGTTTGATCATGTATCTGCCGGCTGCGATCAATAAGAGGATTTGAAAAAGAATGACTTCAAATCCGACTCTATTTTGTGTCGGATTTTTTCTTTTTCCCGCTTTGGGTGTCTCTGCGCCTGGAGTAATAACAATTTTATTGTTGCGAAATGAGAAAGTATGCACATCTCATTTGGCAGAGTACATCCATAAAAGTGAAAGGAGAACTTATGAAAAAGAGACTTTTTACGTCTGAGTCCGTTACAGAAGGACATCCAGACAAAATCTGCGACCAGATTTCTGATGCGGTTCTGGACGCACTGCTTGAGCAGGATCCTAACTCACATGTTGCCTGCGAAACAGCTTGTACAACAGGTATCGTTCTTGTTATGGGCGAAATCCGTACAAATGCATATGTAGACATTCAGAAGATTGTTCGTGAGACAATCAGAGAAATCGGCTACGATAATGCAACATACGGTTTTGACTGTGACACATGTGGTGTTATCACAGCAATTGATGATCAGTCAGCTGATATTGCTATGGGTGTTGATAAGGCACTGGAAGCAAAGGAAAATCAGATGGATGACAGCGAAATCGAAGCAATTGGCGCCGGTGACCAGGGTATGATGTTCGGTTATGCTACAAACGAAACACCAGAATTCATGCCTTACCCAATCGCTCTTGCTCAGAAGCTTGCTAAGCGTCTGGCAGATGTTCGTAAGGATGGAACACTTCCTTACCTTCGTCCAGATGGTAAGACACAGGTTACAATCGAATATGATGAGGATGGCAAGCCAACTCGTGTTGATACAGTAGTTTGCTCAACTCAGCATGCGGAAGATGTAACTCAGGAACAGATTCATGAAGATATCAAGAAGTATGTATTCGATCCAATCATTCCTCAGGATATGGTTGATGCAGATACAAAGTACTTCATCAATCCAACAGGACGTTTCGTAATTGGTGGTCCTCACGGAGATTCTGGTCTTACAGGTCGTAAGATTATCGTTGATACTTACGGTGGATATGGTCGTCACGGCGGTGGTGCTTTCTCAGGAAAGGATCCAACAAAGGTAGACCGTTCTGCAGCTTACGCAGCTAGATACGTTGCAAAGAATATCGTTGCAGCTGGTCTTGCTGACAAGTGTGAAATCCAGCTTTCCTATGCAATCGGTGTTGCTCGTCCAACATCTATTAATATCGACACATTCGGTACTGGTAAGGCTTCAGACGACAAGCTCATCGAAATCATCGAAAAGCATTTCGACCTTCGTCCAGCTGGTATCATTAGGATGCTGAATCTTCGTCGTCCAATCTACAAGCAGACAGCAGCTTATGGTCACTTCGGAAGAAATGACCTTGACCTTCCTTGGGAGAAGACAGATGTAGCTGACGCTCTTAAGGCTGAAATTCAGTAATCATTACGGAACAAAAAATTTAAAATCACACAAAATCAAGAGGGCATAGCCGATGGCTATGTCCTCTTGATATTTATGGAAGAAAAGGGAAAAATAAGTCGTCAAAAAATTTATGTAAATGGAATGCGCACTAATCACATTTGCCCTCACAATCCAGAAATTTATGGTATAATGACCGCGGTAAAAGTAAACTCAAGTTTAAAGAGGGCGTATATCATGAAGCACATGTTAAATTTTGAAAACTTTTCTGCAGAAGAACTGGAAGGCATGTTGGATCTTGCGATGGATATGAAGAAAAATCCTGAGAAGTATGCAAATGCGCTGGCAGGAAAGAAGCTTTATACATTATTTGAAAAGACATCTACTCGTACATTCCTTTCCTTTACAACAGGAATTACAGAGCTTGGTGGTTCTTATTTCAACCAGCTTTGGAGAGATTCAAACTTCGTTTTAGGTGAAAGAGAATCTGAAATTAAGTATGTAAGTAGAAATGTTGATATCATCATGGCACGTCTTGTTAAGAACGAGACAGTTCAGGAGTTCGGTAAGTACGCAAGCGTTCCATTTATTAATGGTTGTGATAACTCATTCCATCCATGTCAGATCCTTGCAGATATGCTGACTGTTCTGGAAAGATTTGGAACACTGGACGTTAAGTTCATGTATGTTGGCGCTAAGAACAATGTATTCAATTCACTTGTTGAATTCTTTGCTAAGGTTGGCAAGGGTACACTTTATGGTCTTACACCACTGGTAAATGAAACAGCAGTAGACGCAAACTTCTACGCTGATGCAGCAGCAACAGGTCACTATGTAGAACTGGATCCTTCTATGCCTGCTGAAGAAGTAAAGAAATATGTAAATGATATGGATGTTATGTACACAGATACGTGGCTTGATATGGAATTCTTCAATGATCCAGCTTACCAGGATCGTAAGAAGGAACTTATGAAAAAGATGATGCCATTCCAGCTGAACGAAGAACTCCTTGCTGATTCCAAGGCTCTTGTATTCCATGATATGCCTATGCATGTTGGTTTTGAAATTTCTGAAGGCATCGAGCATAAGTTCATGGATGTTATTATTGATGAAGCTGAAAACAGACGCCATGCTGAAAAAGCAGTTATGTACACGCTCATCAAGAATTATAACGATTAATTTTACAGCTCTGACTTAGGTCAGGGCTTCTTTGTGCGCAGGTGAGCCAAGGGAAAGCGAGATGGGCCAGAGCGCAGTTCATTTGTAAAGAGAAGAGACAGAAGTAGAAAAGGAGAAATATATGCGACATTTAATTGATCCAATGGATTTATCAGTAGAGGAAGTTGCAGAACTTGTATCCCTTGGTGAAGACATCATCAAGAATCCGGATAAATATGCAGAGGCTTGTAAGAGAAAGAAACTGGCAACACTTTTCTATGAACCATCAACAAGAACTCGCCTTTCCTTTGAGTCAGCAATGCTGGACCTTGGCGGAAGCGTAGAAGGCTTCCCATCATCCAACACATCTTCTGTTACAAAGGGAGAAAGTGTAGAGGATACAGTTCGCGTAGTTGGTCAGTTCGTGGACATCATTGCCATGCGTCATCCAAACGAAGGTGCGCCAAAGCTTGCTTCCATGTATTCACCAGTTCCAATCATCAATGCCGGAGATGGTGGACACAATCATCCAACACAGACTCTGGCAGATCTTCTTACAATCTGGGAAGAAAAGGGAAGATTCGACCATCTGACAGTAGGACTTGCAGGTGACCTGAAGTTCGGCCGTACCGTTCATTCCCTCATCAAGGCCATGTCAAGATATGAAGGGGTGAAGTTCGTCCTGATTTCTCCTGAAGAATTAAAGGTTCCAGACTACATCATCTCTGAAGTCATCGAACCAGCAGGATGCGAATACGAAGAAATAACATCTCTGGAAGAAAATATCGGCAAACTTGACGTACTCTACATGACACGAGTTCAGAAGGAAAGATTCTTCAATGAAGCAGACTACGTCCGCCTGAAGGATACATACATTCTGGATATGAAGAAAATGGCAATGGCAAAGGATGACATGATTGTCCTTCACCCACTCCCACGTGTAAATGAGATTGCCAGGGAAGTGGATGCAGATCCAAGAGCTTGTTATTTCAGACAGGTTAAGTATGGAAAGATTATCCGTATGGCACTGATTATGAAACTTCTGGAGGTAAATGCGTAATGAAAATTGATTCAATTCAAAACGGAATTGTTCTAGATCATATCAAGGCTGGCAATGCCATGAAGATCTATTTTGACCTTGGCCTGGATAAACTTGATTGTTCAGTAGCAATTATTCAGAGAGCAACTTCAGGAAAGATGGGCAAGAAGGATATCATTAAGATTGATAGTGCTTCCTATGATATTAATCTGGATGTAATCGGTTATATTGACCCTAATGTTACAGTCAGCATCATTAAGGATGGGGTTACAGTAGAAAAGAAGAAAGTAAATCTTCCAGAAAAATTAGTCAACATAAAACACTGTAAGAATCCTAGATGTATTTCTGCTGTAGAACCGGGAATACCACAGATTTTTAAACTGACTGATAAAGAACATGGTGTATATCGTTGCATTTATTGTGAAACAAAAGCCGGTAAATAACGATTTTTTGACACGTGATTCATTTGTGTTATAATACGAAAGATTGTATCAAGTGGCACGGCGTGTTCTGCTTTGTTGTCGCGTAAAAACAAGGAAGACTTTTGTATGGAACAGTACATTATTAAGGGTGGAAAACCGCTTGAAGGAGAGGTAACAATTGCTGGCGCCAAAAACGCAGCTCTTGGTATCCTTGCGGCAGCCATCATGACAGATGAAAAGGTCGTAATCGAGAACGTACCTTATGTATCTGACACGATTACCCTTTTAAAAGCAATTTCAAATATTGGAGCTACTGTTGTATATCGTGATAAGCACACTGTAGAAATCTGCGGTAAGGGCATTCGCGATGATGAGAATCTGGCAGTAGATGATGAGTATATCCGTAAAATCCGTGCATCTTATTATTTAATCGGCGCTTTGCTGGGTAAATATAAGTTTGCAAATGTAGCTCTCCCAGGTGGTTGTGATATTGGTTCAAGACCAATTGACCTTCATATCAAGGGATTTGAGATGCTTGGAGCAACAACAGAAATCGTAACAGGTGGACGTATTGTTGCCAGAGCAGATAGCTTAAAGGGCGCACATATTTATCTCGATACCGTATCGGTTGGAGCTACAATTAATATCATGCTTGCAGCAGCTCTTTCAGAAGGAAAGACCACAATTGAAAACGCAGCAAAGGAACCGCACATTGTAGACGTAGCGAACTTTCTGAACACAATGGGTGCTAACATCAAGGGTGCCGGTACTGATGTCATTCGTATCCGTGGCGTGCAGAAACTGCATGGCGCAGAGTATTCCATTATTCCAGATCAGATTGAAGCTGGAACATTTATGGCAATGGCAGTTGCAACTCGTGGAAATATTTTAATAAAGAACGTTATTCCAAAGCACTTAGAAGCTATTTCTTCAAAGTTATTAGAAATGGGTGCCACCGTAATCGAATATGATGATTCTGTTCGAGTTATGGCGGATGGAAAACTTCGTCCTACACAGATTAAGACCCTTCCATATCCTGGATTCCCAACAGATATGCAGGCCCAGATGGCAGCGGCTCTGGCACTTGCAAGTGGAACCAGTATTGTAACGGAAAGTATTTTTGAAAATCGTTTTCGTTATGTGTCAGAACTTTGTCGCATGGGAGCAAAAATCAGAGTAGAAGGAAATTCAGCTTTCATTACTGGTATTGAGCGCTACAACGGTGCTCGTCTGGTAGCATCTGATCTTAGAGCGGGAGCGGCTCTTGTTATAGCAGCTCTTGCAGCAGATGGTTTCAGTACGATTGAAGATATCCAGTATATTAAGCGTGGATATGAAGAATTCGCCAGCAAGGTTAGAGAACTTGGTGGAGAGATGGAAATCGTGGATTCTGATCAGGAAATTCAGAAGTTCAAGTTACGCGTTGGTTAAACGCTAACCTGTTACATTACTCAATGATTGCAAGAAAGAATCCGGATTGTATAATCCGGATTCTTTCATTATTGCATTAGCTGAAAGTTATCATCAAACTTTCGGTTAGTCACATATATATTAATGAGCTAGCGGTTTCATTAGCCAGCCAGAACATTAGGAGGATTTATAAAAATGGCAAAGACACCTTATTACATTACCACAGCGATTGCGTATGCATCTGGTAAGCCACACATTGGTAACACATACGAAATCGTACTTGCTGATGCGATTGCAAGATACAAGAGATTCATCGGCTATGACGTGCAGTTCCAGACAGGTACGGATGAACACGGTCAGAAAATCGAAACAAAGGCTTTCGAAAGTCTCTCTACACCTAAGGAATTCGTAGATGAGAAGGCTGGCGAAATTAAGCGTATCTGGGATTTGATGAATACCTCCTACGACAAGTTCATTCGTACAACGGATGACTATCATGAAAAAGAAGTACAGAAGATTTTCAGGAAGCTCTATGACAAGGGCGATATCTATAAGGGTGAGTATGAAGGAATGTACTGTACACCTTGTGAATCTTTCTGGACAAAGAGCCAGCTTGTAGACGGCAAGTGTCCTGACTGTGGTCGTGACGTACAGCCTGCAAAGGAAGAAGCTTACTTCTTCAAGATGAGCAAGTATGCTCCAAAGTTAATCGAATATATCGAGAAGAATCCTGATTTTATTCAGCCAGAATCTCGTAAGAATGAAATGGTAAATACATTCCTGAAGCCAGGTCTTCAGGATCTCTGTGTTTCTCGTACATCATTTAAGTGGGGAATTCCTGTAGACTTTGATCCAAAGCACGTTATATACGTATGGATTGATGCGCTTACAAACTATATCACTGGTCTTGGTTACGATGCAGATAAGACATATGATCAGCAGAGCGACTACTTCAAGAAGTTCTGGCCAGCAGACCTTCACCTGATTGGTAAGGATATTCTTCGTTTCCATACAATTTACTGGCCAATCATGCTGATGGCTCTGGACCTGCCACTTCCTAAGCAGGTATTTGGACATCCTTGGCTGATTCAGTCAGATGGTAAGATGTCTAAGTCTAAGGGAAATGTAATTTACGCAGATGATATGGTCGATTTCTTCGGTATCGATGCAGTTCGTTACTTCCTGCTTCATGAAATGCCATTTGAAAACGATGGTGTTGTTTCATGGGAACTCATGATTGAAAGAGTAAATTCTGATCTTGCAAATACACTTGGAAATCTTGTAAACCGTACAATTTCCATGACAAATAAGTACTTCGGTGGCGAAGTAACAGATGCTCATGTAACAGATGCAGTTGACGAAGACCTGAAGGCATTTATTAACAATTCTCGTCTTAAGGTTAATGCATGCATGGAGAAACTCCGTGTTGCAGATGCTCTGACAGAAATCTTCAACATCTTCAAGCGTCTGAACAAGTACATTGATGAAACAATGCCTTGGGTACTTGCAAAGGATGAGAAGGACGCTCCACGTCTTTCTACAGTACTTTACAACCTGACAGAAGGAATCATGATTGGTGCATCCCTTCTTCACCCATTCCTGCCAGAAACATCTGAGAAGATTGCTAAGATGCTGAACGCACCACTTCGTGGCGTAACAGAACTTGGTTCATTTGGTCGTTATCCATCAGGAACTCACGTTACGGATGCTCCAGAAATCCTTTTCGCTCGTTTGGATATGGAAAAGACAATGGAAGCCATCAACACAAAGTTCCCACCAAAGAAACCAGAACCAGAAAAGAAGATTAAGCCTAAGAAGGCAGAAGTAGAAAAACCAAAGACTGTAGAAGCTATCAAGAAGGCGGAAATCTCATTTGACGACTTTATGAAGATGGAACTCCAGGTTGGTGAAGTTCTTTCCTGTGAACCAGTGGAGGGTTCTAAGAAGCTTCTTTGCTCACAGGTTCAGGTATCTGGCCGCGTTCTTCAGATCGTATCTGGTATTCGTAAACAGTACTCACCAGAAGATATGGTTGGTAAGAAGGTTGTTGTTATCACAAACCTTGCACCTGCTCGCCTTGCCGGTGTTGAGTCACAGGGTATGCTTCTCTGTGCTGAAAACAGCGAGGGAGAACTTTCTCTTCTCACAGTTGATAAGCCTGCTGATATTGAAGGCGGTTCTTTCATCAGTTAATGCAAACGAAATTGCAAATAAACTTGCAAATGAGCTTGGCGGCAATTCCTGACTAGGAAAAAGTACTTGTAACAATTGCAACTGCATAAGGTCGACATGTATAGCCATCTGTGTTAATATCACAGATGGCTATTTGTTTGAAAGGATAGTAGCTTTCGAAAGGGTTTAGAAACCTTAGCGCCAGGATAGCAATTGGAAAATGACTTATCTGTGATGACGACAGATAAGAGTGACTTGGCTGTGGCAATCTCATTTGCAGGGCTGGGTGGTGAATTTTTTAAATCGTTATTTGACGAGGAGTGGGATCATCGAAAATTCGGCGGATGTCTCACCGGACCGCACAATCGTAAGGACTGTTTAAAAACCGTGGCAACGCGGCAACAGAGGGCAGTTCCACGTGCAAACGTTAGAGGTACTTTAAATACGGAATCCTGGAAATAGACGGAAGGAGCAAGGGGTGCATTTGCAAAATGCGTGAAGATCCCATTTGCCACAGGCTCTAATTCAGGCCGTGTTTTGGTGTGTATTTATTGGGGGATAGGTTACACAAAAAAAGTACATTTGCATGTGATAAAGGAGATTTTTGAATATGTGCGGAATTATTGGTTGTACAGGCAATCAGCCTGTAAGAAATATTTTAATTAATGGCTTAAAGCAGCTGGAATATCGTGGATACGACAGTGCTGGTATCGCTCTCTTTGATCCAAAGACGGGCATTATTTTAAAGAAAAAGGTTGGACGTGTTGCAGATCTTGAAGCAGCAACAGAGAACCTTGAAACAGTAGCAGGATGCGGAATCGGACACACCAGATGGGCAACTCATGGTGGTGTAACAGAAGCAAATGCCCATCCTCATCAGGTTGGCCATGTGACTCTGGTTCACAATGGCATCATTGAAAACTACCGCGAACTCACAACAGAATATGGACTGAAGGACGTTCTCAAATCTGAAACAGATACAGAAGTTGTAGCAGCTCTGCTGGACCGCCTTTATGAAGGTGACCCAATGAAGACAATCAAGAAGGTTGTAAATCTTCTGGCAGGTTCTTTTGCTCTCTGCATCATGTTTGATGATCAGCCAGGAAAGATCTTTACGATTCGAAATGTCAGCCCAATGGTGGCAACTCATTTCAAGAATGAAGATGGCACAGAAGGATCTCTCATTGCCTCTGACCTTGTTGCTCTCATTGATTATTCTAAGGAATACTTTGTTGTGCCTGAATATCATATTCTGACTCTGAAGGAAGATGGTATTGAAGTACATGACCTGAAGGGAAATGAAGTAAAGCCTGAAATCCTTACTGTAAGCTGGGATATCAATGCAGCAAAGAAGGGTGGATATCCACACTTTATGCTGAAGGAAATCTATGAACAGCCAGAAGCACTGGAAAGAACAATTCAGCCTCGTGTGGTAAATGGACTGCCTGATTTTACAGAGGATGGCATTGATGATGAAGTATTTAAGAATTTAAAGCAGATTACCGTTGTTGCCTGTGGTACAGCTATGCATGCTGGTATCGTAGGAAAATCCTTAATCGAAAGCACACTTCGTATTCCAGTGCTTACTGAAATTGCTTCTGAATTCCGTTATAAGGATCCGATTATCGATGAGAGCACTCTGGTAGTTGTAGTATCCCAGTCTGGTGAAACCATTGATACTTTGGAAGCTCTTCGCCTTGCAAAGAAGAAGGGTAGTAAGGTTCTTTCCATCGTTAATGTTAAGGGTTCAACCATTGCGCGTGAAAGTGATTATGTACTTTACACACACGCAGGTCCTGAAATCGCTGTTGCTTCTACAAAGGCATACACAGTACAGGTTTCAGCCTTCTATCTGTTGGCAGCAAGAATTGGTTTTGTAAAGGGTATTGTATCTGAAGAAGATACAAGAAAGTTTGTTGCAAACCTGAGCCAGGCAGGTGCTCTGATTGAAGAAACATTAAAGAGTGCAAATGATGTAAAGCGTATTGCGAACCACATCAAGACTGCACCGGATCTTTTCTATATCGGTCGTGGAATCGACTATACAATGAGTCTGGAAGCAGCGCTAAAATTAAAGGAAATTTCTTACATCCATGCAGAAGCATATGCTGCTGGTGAATTAAAGCATGGAACCATTGCTCTGATTGCAGAGAATGTTCCAGTTATCGCCATTGCTACAGAAGAGCATGTTTATGCCAAGGTTATTTCTAATGTACGTGAAGTAAAGGCAAGAGGTGCCTACGTTATCCTGATTAGTCATGATGATAAGGAAGAGAGCAAGGAAGTTTGCGATAAGCAGATTAAGATTCCTGCTTCTGACAGCGCTATGTCAGTATTTGCAACAGCTGCCATCGTACAGCTTATTGCTTACTATACATCCGATGCCAAGGGCCTGGATGTAGATAAGCCAAGAAACCTGGCTAAGTCTGTTACAGTAGAATAAGAAGAACCAGAAGAACCAGAAGAACCGGGGGATAGATTCATCCGGTGGATATAAAAAGAAGGCGTCTGTGAGAAATCACAGGCGCCTTTTGCCTTCTTACCCTTGGAATGTCAAATTCCAGTAAAAAACTGTATGAGCCGTAAGCTGATTTGGTCGTAGCTACCGTTGGAAAATAAAAACGCAGGCAAGAGAAGTTCTCCTTTGCCTGCGCAAATTCAATGCTGCATTATTCAGCTTCTGCATCTGTTGCTGTACTGCCTTCTGCAGAAACTTCTGTGGCGATGATGGCTGCATCAATGGCCTGTAAATCTTCATTGCCGATGTAGTAGCTGTCATCTGTTTCAATGATACGAAGGGTTACCACCTGTTCTGGTTTGTATTCAATGGAATCTGCTGTCTCTTCCAGAATGTCCATGAGGCCGGAAGCAAATTCGTGCTCATAGTCTGACTTCTCGTAATTGTCGTAGTCGCCATTTGCAACCTTTTTGTTGAAGTCTTCTACATAGGCACTAATCTGTGGATTGGCCTGGTTCAGAATGTTGATGGGATGAATGGTAACATCCACATAATAAATCATGTTGTCGCGACGAGCAGGAGCAACTTCATATTTGGCACGCTTGTAGATCTTCTTTGCAATATCTACCATGCGTGGGGCCAGTTCTGCGTCACTTGAAATCTCAAGGCCGTAGAAGGTTTCCAGATTGTTTGCCAGACGAGTTACGTTCTGAAGATACATGGCTTCAATGTCGGCTTCGTCTGCTCCGGTTGTCTTTTTATAATCATTTTCTTCGCCCAAATAGTTGGCTGAAATTAAACTATTTACATAGTTCTTGTAGCGATCTTCCTTGCCGGCACCACATCCAGAAAGACTGGCTGCCATCATAAGAAATACAAGGAAAAGGGCGAGAAGAGATGCTTTCTTTTTCATATGCATACAGAAATCTCCTATAAAATTTACCTTCGTAAGTATAGCATAACTTGCAAAAGTTTAGAAGTGTATAAGATGAAAAGGGGGACCCCAAGAGGGAAAGATTCCATGGATAACACATATTAAATTTTCTTTGTGAAACATCACTAAATATCGGCAAATGGACTGCTCGAAAAAATCACAAATAATGCACAAAATAAAGGCTCAATCTTTATGCAAAGTCTAGAAAAAAGAAATTGTGCGTGCTATAATTTATCTGTCATATTAGATTAATTTTGTGGTGTTGGTATCACATGGAAGGGGACTGAAATGGAATTAGACATCAAAAGGGCTTCATTTGGTGGGTATGATAAAGCTGCTACTGAAAGTTATATTGAATCAATGCAGCAGGATTATGAAGGTCAGATCGCAAAGCTTCGTCAGGATGCTGAGAAACTGAGTCAGGCAGTGAAGGGTCTGCAGCAGATTCGTGAACAGAATAATGATAAGGCTAAGTCTGCAATTGACGACCTCAAGTCTGTAAATGAAAATCAAAAGGCTGAACTTGATCGTGTTACAGAAGAACTTGCTAGTTACAAGGCAAAGGAAGAGGAAGCTGCATCCAGATATGAATCTATTTCCAGAACCCTGCTTGCTGCCAGAGAGTCAGCTGATACACTGTCAAGCGAGACAAATGCAGAATGCAAGAAGTTACGTGAAGAAACAGAGAGATACTGTGATGATTTACGTAATCAGACAGAAGCAGAGTGCCAGAGACTGGCTACAGAGACTCAGAATAGCTGTGATGAGCAGAAGGAAACAACATATGCTGAGTGCGAAAATCTTAAGAGACAGACACAGGAAACAGTAGAACAACAGCTTGCTGATGCACAGACAAAGTGCAATGAAATGCTGGAAGAAACAGAACAGTCTGCTGCTTTGGCTAGGGCTAAGAACAGAGAAGAAATCACACAGAGCAGAGCTCTTGTTAAGCGTGAATTCGATACAATCAAGGCCTTTATGGTACAGCTTCAGGCTTCTCTTTCAAACGTAGACGATGCTGTAGCAGAAACAAAGAAGATTGTTGATGATTCATTCAATGATGTAAATTCAAATTCAACAGATAGCAATGCCGCTTATAGCGCCTATGATGGTTCTGAGAGTTCATCTTCTTATGAAAATTCAGATTATTCATCTTCAACATCTTCAGATGCTGAATAATTACTAGGGATATTCGTGATGGGGGACATGAGGAATCGTGTCCCTCACTTTGTTCATGATTTTTGGGAGAATCCTGAACAAGGACCTCAAATGGAAAGGGGAGAGGGCCGATGAGTAGTGAAGAAAAGTATATGAAACTTGCACTAGAAAAGACGGAGTGCGTTTATATTGTGTGCGAGTATGAATCCAATGGAGAAAATTCCAGATCTAGATTGATCTCTATTTCTCCAAATGCAGCCCTTTATGGCATGAACGTAGACGCTTTGAAATCTGGCGTCCGTCTGATTATGGATTATGTCCATCCAGATGATCGAAAGGAATTACACGATGCTATAAGACTTGCAGGGAAAATGAAAAAAGATTTTACTTATGCAGTACGTTTTGTTGGTGATGACCTGAAGTCTCATAATATCAATCTTCAGGTTGCCTTCCTGGATCAGGTGGATGATAAAGTTATTGTGGAATACATCGTCCGTAAGGAAAAGGCTCTGGAAACTCCAAATGCACCAGAAGACGTGACTCTGCCTAAGCAGAAACTGAAGAAGATTGATATTCGTGAAAACTTCTTTGAGGAATCAGGAATTCACGAAATTGCCAAGCAGTTTGCTTCTCTTTGTGGTGTATATTCCGTTATTCTGGATATCAACGGTAATATGCTGACAGAACCAACGGGACCTAAGTCCTATTTCGGTCAGTTCTATTCCATGATTACAAATCCATCCTATCAGGAGCCATATGAGAATTTGAAGATTTGTTGCATGGAAAGTAAGGCAGCCTTCTTCTCAGAAATAAATGATGGTGTAGAAGAAAGCCGTGTAGCTGCGGCTCCAATCTATATCGGCAATGTATACTTTGCTACATGGCTTCTTTATGCTTACACACCACTGCAGGCAAAGAACTTATTTAAAGAGTATCAGAGACAGTTCCAGGTAGCTCAGGGCTTCTCAAAGGTTATCACGCAGCTATACTTAAGTGATGGCGCAACAGAGTCACAGAGTGCAATGCAGAAAGCACTTGATTTTGAAATTCAGCAGAAAGCTATTATTTCAGAATTACTTTCTAATATGCATCGTGATACAGAGGCTGCTTTTGATCAGGCTTTTGATGCAGTTGGACGTCTTTTAAAACTGGATTACATTGTTTATTATGCCTCAATGCCAGGTGTAGAAGACATCATGGAACTCCGCAATTTCTGGTGCAAAAACTCAGATCGAGATGAAGCACGTAAGATATTCGGTTGGAATCATGATCACTTTAATCCGGAAATAAAGAAACAGATTCGTACAGAGGGGCTCTGTGTGGATCAGGATTCGATGACAAATAGATTGCGTGTTGAAGTCTTCAAAGGCAATGCGCGTGCAGTAATGGTATTTCCAATCATGCTCCATGATGAATACATGGGCAGATTGGTATTTATAGAAAATACAAATGAAAGAACTTGGTCAGATTCTGAGAAGGAATTTGCAAAGGAAATCACAAGACTCTTCTCACAGGGACTGATGATGCGAGAGCCAAAGGGCAGTATCAATGCATTCTCAGATCAGGCAGAAGAGCTTCTGGAAGGATTTCCTGGCGATGTTTTTGTTCGTAGTCAGAATTCCGGTAAGGTTCTTTATATGAATTCTTCCTTCCGTGAAAAAATCGGCTGTGATATGATAGGTGAGGACAGCGGACGCATTATTCCGAATGTCCAGGATAAATTCGAAGGTCTTGGCGTCAGTGTGTCTGACGAAAAGAAAACACCAAGTCGGTATAGACGTTATATCAATGTATTATATGGAAACTATGATATAACCGAAATCAAGACGAGATGGGATGATGGCGAGCCAGCAGATATTCTGGTCATCATGCCCGCTAAGTAGAACAATTTTAGGAGGACATCTCTTTGGCTAGTCTGGATATAGGAATTGATTTAGGTACGACGAATATTCTCGTTTATATTAAGGGACGTGGAGTCGTGCTCAAGGAACCTGCAGTTATCGCATTTGACAAGGATTCCGATAAGATCGTAGAAATCGGTGAGGAAGCACGCCTTATGCTGGGAAGAACACCTGGAAACTTAGTGGCAATCAGCCCACTGAAGCGTGGCGTAATCTCTGATTATACAAAGGCTGAAAGAATGCTTAAGTACTTCATTCGAAAGGCTATCGGTCACAACTTCTTTGGCAGACGTCCAAGAATTTCCGTTTCTGTACCTTCCGGCGCAACAGAAGTTGAGAAGCGTGCAGTAGAAGAAGCAACATACAACTCCGGTGCAAGATTTGTACAGGTAGTTGAAGGCCCGGTTGCAGCAGCAATTGGTGCAGGTATTGATATTATTCGTCCAGTAGGAAATATGATTGTTGATATCGGTGGTGGTACTACAGATATCGCAGTAATTTCCATGGGTGGCGCAGTTATTACCCAGTCCCTCAAGTGTGCTGGTCTTGATTTTGATGATGCAATCATTCGCTATATCAGAAAGCGTTACAACATGCTGATTGGTGATCGTACTGCAGAGGAAATCAAGAAGAACATTGGTACATGCTACAAGCGTCCAGAAAATATCTCCATGGATGTAAGTGGTCGTGATCTGGTGGAAGGCCTTCCAAAGACAATCACAATTACTTCAGATGAAACAGCAGAAGCACTTCGTGAGCCAGTTGCCAAGATTGTGGATGGCATTCGTGCCGTTCTTGAGAAAACACCTCCAGAACTGGCAGCTGATATTGCAGACCGTGGTATCGTTCTTACAGGTGGCGGTTCCCTCCTGCATGGTATGGAACAGCTCATTGAAGAAAAGACGAATATCACAACAATGACAGCAGAAGATCCAACATCTGTAGTAGCCATCGGTACAGGTAAGTACATGGACTACTTAGCGGATATTGAAAATGCATAAACAATAGCTTAAATAAAAGCTTAAATAAAAACTTAAATAAAAGCTTAAATAGATTCATGCAAATGGATTTGGCGTAGATTTCAAAAAAATGTTAATAAGAAGCGAGGATTGGCCCGAGAATTCGGGCCAATTTTCATGTTTAGAAAGTAAGAAAATTGCATTTACAACCACAGGTTGTTTGCATTTTAGAGGCAAGTCTGCGAAACTAGGTATACTTATTTTTGTGGATTTGAAATGAAGGATTTTTATGATTCGAGAAGGATATATCGAGAAAATTAAATATCAGAGTGAAGATTCTGCTTACTGTGTTCTTATTGTGGATGGACCAGAAGGGGAAGAAATTTTCGTGGGAGATATTGCAGGAGCGGCAGAGGGTGTTTACATCCAGGCCGAGGGTGAGTATACCCATCATCCAGTGTATGATCTGCAGTTTAAGGTGACTTCCTATGAGATTTCCATGCCAGAGGATATTGGAGGCATTGTGGCCTTTCTGGGCTCTGGTGCCATTAAGGGTATTGGAAACGCACTTGCCAAGCGAATCGTAAAAAAATTTGGTACAGATACTCTTAGAATTATCGATGAAGAGCCAGAAAGACTGGCAGAGGTTAAGGGAATCTCTCAGATGGCAGCGGAAAAGATTGCCATCTATTATCACGAAAATCGCTCCAGCAGAAATGTGGTTATGTTCCTTTCCAAGTTCGGAATTTCCACAAATCTGGCCATGAAAATTTACAAGGAATTCCATGATGACGTATACAAAATTGTACGGGAGAATCCTTATGAACTGGCAGACAAGGTTACTGGTGTGGGATTTAAAATTGCAGACCAGATTGCCATGAATGCGGGCATTTCCCCTGAGTCTGACTTTAGAGCTCAGTCGGCTATTCTTTTTGAATTAAAGCAGGCAGAATATTCAGGACACATGTACCTGCCTGAAATGGAATTGGCAAAAGAAGTATACAGACTGGTGGGGAATCCAGATATTCAGCAGGAGGAATTCCTCAGTCGTCTGGATGATCTGATTACAGGTTTGCATGTAAAAGGTAAAGTCCATGTGGAAACGGTGGATGGCGTAAAGTGCATTTACTCTGGCTGGAATTTCAAACTGGAACAGGACAGCGCCACCATGTTATTGGGGCTGAGAGATGATTTCCCAGCGGATCCAGGAGCTTTTACCGAAGCAGTTGATACAATTGAAGATGAGGAAGGTATCGCTCTGGAGGATGAGCAGAAGGATGCTGTAGATGCGGCTGTGAGAAATGGTGTGGCTGTTATTACAGGTGGTCCTGGTACAGGTAAGACCACAATTATTCGTGCCATCATTGAATACTTTGAACTGGAAGAAAAGGAGACTCTTCTGGCTGCGCCAACTGGACGTGCTGCCAAACGTATGAAGGAGTCTACAGGTTACGATGCCCAGACCATTCATCGTATGCTGGAATTTTCTGGTATGCCATCAGAGGATGGTAGTCAGAAGAACACCTTTAAATTTATGCGTAACAAAGAGAATCCATTGGAATGTGATGCTATTATCGTAGATGAGGCATCTATGATTGATGCCAATCTTTTCTACGTGCTTTTGTCTGCCATTCCAATTGGTACCAGACTGATTCTGGTAGGTGATACAGATCAGTTACCATCTGTTGGTGCAGGCTCTGTTCTGGACGATATTATCAAGTCAGGAGTATGCCCGGTGGTTAGACTGAATCGAGTATTCCGACAGGGAGAGAAATCCTCCATTATCGGTAATGCCCATAAGATTCGTCGAGGGGAACAGCTGAAACTTACCAACGATTCGGAAGACTTTTTCTACTTCCAGAAACAGGATGAAAGATCCTGCGTAGAAGAAATTAAGAGTCTGGTTAAGGAGAGAATTACAAAGTTCTCCGGCATTGAATCCAAGGATATCCAGGTCTTAACACCTCTTAGAAAATATGGCCTGGGTGTAGAAGAACTGAATGTACAGTTGCAGGAAGTTCTGAATCCACCAATGCCATGTAAGAGAGAGAAGAAGCGTGGAGAGATTATTTTCCGAGAAGGCGATAAGGTTATGCAGACTCGGAATAATTATAAGCAGGAATGGAAAATGCTGGATGACCATGAGAATCTGGTGGACCAGGGAATCGGTGTCTTTAATGGTGACATGGGACTGATTACAAAGATTAATGACTTTGATGAGATTGTTTCTGTACAGTTTGATGATGGCAGAATTGCAGATTACACCTATACAGATCTGGATCAGCTGGAGCATTCCTTTGCCATTACCATTCACAAGTCACAGGGTAGTGAATATCCTGCAGTGGTAATTCCTCTGCTTCGTGTGAATCCGGGATTCTTTAGTAGAAATCTTTTATATACGGCGGTTACCAGAGCTAAGTCCATGGTAGCCATTGTTGGTAATCCAGGTGTAGTAAATTACATGATTACCAATGTCAGTGAGCAGAAACGTTATACAGGCTTTGCCTCCAGGTTAAAGGAAATGGCTGAGGCTTTGTCAGAAGGGGAATCACCTGTGGCAAAACCAGAACCTGCTGAACAGATTGCCATTGATTTTGGTCCGGAAGATTATGACGAGGAAGTAGCTTTAGACAGTGGCTCTAAGGAAGATGGAATTAAGGAAGATGACTTTGATGATGAATCAGAATCTGATTACGAAGACGCCTTTGGTGATGATGAATCAGAATAATGAATCAAAGTAAGGGGGATGCACTTCATGAAGCTTATGCAGCTGATAAATCCTTGCGTGGATTTGTTCTTTCCACCTAGATGTGTGTTTTGCAATAGTCTCCTTCCTGCGGGAAAGAGCGGGATTTGTTATGCCTGTAAAGATCGTGTTAAGTTCATTCAGGAACCACGCTGCCTTAAGTGTGGAAAAGCAATAGAATATGATGAGTCCGAGTACTGCTTGGACTGTGCAAGTAAAGAGCGGGACTTTGTGAGAGGTTACCCGCTTTTTTCATACCTGCCACCGGTTTCAGGAGCTTTGTCTTTATTGAAATATCATGGGAAAGAGGAGGTGGGCCAGTACCTGGGAAGACTGCTGGGCCAGCATTTTGGTCCGGAATTTCAAAGTCTTCATCTGGATGCCATTATACCGGTGCCTGTGTCCGAAAAGAAAAGGAAGCTTCGTGGCTACAATCAGGCGGAAATCATTGCAAGAGCCTGCCGGGATGCCTTTGACTCCAGTCTCCCACTGGTGTGCGATTTGTTGATCAGAAAAAGTGATACCCAGGCCCAGAAAAAATTAAGTGCCAGTGAGAGAGAAAAGAATTTACGCAAGGCCTTTACCTGTGCAAATGAGATGCGCAGTTCATTTGCAGGGGGGAGGGTGCTGCTGGTGGATGATATTTACACCACAGGGGCTACAATTCAGGCTTGCACAAAAGCCCTTATGGAAGTTGGCGTGGAAAAGGTGTATTATACCTCTGTATGTGCCGGTCGCGGAAATTAGAAAGAGTGCGGCGGGCAAAAGAAACTGGGTACAGTTTAAAAAAGGAGTTTATTATGGCAAAGAATTTGATGATTGTTTTCGGTGGTATGTCAAGTGAACACGAGGTTTCTTGTGTGTCTGCTGCAACTGTTGTAAAGGCAATCAATACTGAAAAATATAATGTTTATCTGGTGGGTATCACAAAGGATGGTCAGTGGATTTATACAGATTCTGTAGCTTCCATCGAGAGCGGACTTTGGAAGAAGGGCACAACACGTGCAACACTTACTCCAGATACAAAGCATGAGCTTCTTCTTTCTGAGGATGGCGTGGTAAAGAAGATCATTCCAATCGATGTTGCTTTCCCGGTAATGCACGGACTTTTCGGTGAGGATGGAACAATTCAGGGACTCTTTGAACTTGCTCATCTGCCATATGTTGGATGTGGACATCTTTCATCTGCTGTTACTATGGATAAGTTCTTCACAAAGGTTATTGCGGATCACGTAGGTGTGGCTCAGGCTGCCTTCGTTCCAGTATATCGTGAAGATTTAGAGGATATGGATTCTGTTGTCGCTCGTATTGAAGAAGAGAGAGAATACCCAGTATTCATCAAGCCTTCCAATGCAGGTTCATCTGTTGGTATCACAAAGGCTCATGACCGTCAGGAACTCATTAAGGGCCTTAAGATTGCTGCAGAGCAGGATACAAAGATTCTTGTTGAGGAAGCAATTTCTGGTCGTGAAGTTGAGTGTGCAGTATATGGCCATGGCAAGAACATTTTCGCAGCAGCAGTTGGTGAAGTTGTGGCTGCAGCTGAGTTCTATGACTATGATGCTAAGTACAACAATGCAGAATCAAAGACTGTAATTAATCCAGAACTTCCAGAAGGAAAGCTTGAGGAAATCAAGGAGAAGGCTGTACAGATCTTCCGTGCTTGTGATGGCTTCGGCTTCTCTCGTGTGGATTTCTTCCTGGAGAATAATACAAACCGCGTAGTATTTAACGAAATTAATACCATTCCTGGTCACACAGCAATCAGCATGTATCCAATGCTTATGAAGGCTGCTGGTCATGATATGTCTGAATATGTTGAGGGCCTCATCGAAATGGCCTTTGAACGTAGCTACGGCGCAGCTAAGAACTAATAAAAAATCCTGCTTCACATGGTGTGAGGCAGGATTTTTTTCTTTCCAGCAATATAGAGAAAGAAGCCAATTACGCATATAGCAAGAGACAGGCCAAACATAATCCAGTAATTAAGTGCGGTCTTCTTCACCCCTGAGAAAATAATAGGATAGAGGAAGGCAGAGCCGTTAATGGCGATATGCAGGATGATGGAAGGAAGTAAGGTGTCTGTTTTTTCCACCAGCCATGCAAGTAAAAGACCAATCAGAAAAGCGTAGATTCCCTGAATCAAATTCCCATGGAAGATGGCAAATAGAATTGCCGAAATAAAGATGGCAGGCAGGGCTTTTTTGGCTGCTTTTTTCGCATAGGTAAAGCTGAGTCCACGGAAGATAAATTCCTCTGCTACAGGTCCCAGGAGAATAACAGTGAGCATATTGAGAATCCCGTGATTGCCACTGGTTGCCTGTATGTTGCCAATGTATGAGGAGAAGACACCTGGAAATGCATTGGAAAGCAGGGCAATGGCAGAAGTAACAAGAACCTGCAGGATGGCTCCCAAAAGGATGAGACCAAGGATGATTGCCAGGGCCTTCAGCCTTGTGTTTTTCTGGGCCTTGTTCTTAGTATCATCTTTAGCAATACTTTCTTTCCCGAGAGCAAAGATGCGAGGTGTGCTTATATTTTTCTTTATCTTTGTGCTACCAAAAGCGGCAGCAGAAGCGGACATTCTTTCAAACTCCTCCTGATCTTTAATGGCCAGGCGAAGGTACCAGTAAGGAAATACAATCAGGCTTCCCAGATAGAAGAGGAAATGCCAAATGTAAAGATTTACCGGACTTGCACTTTCCAGCACTTGGTCTGTGGCAAAGATGATAGTCAGAGCCAGTGCTGCAAAATAGGTAATGAAGGAAATGATGTAGAAGACCAGAAGAGGTGCCACTGTCATTCCAATCAGCTTTAAAGTTTTCGGTTGAGGATTCTCTATTTTATTAATCTTTTTAGAAGTGCTCATAGATTTGGCCTTTCGAATTTTATCAACATATTCTAACACATTTAGGGCGATAAGGCATTTAGAGAACTGCTAAATACAAAGGTCTAAATGGAATGACGAAAATACGCAGTCCATTTGCAAAAGAAAAAGGGAGCAAATCTGCTCCCTTACATTCTTTTTATTTACTTTAGAAGCTATCAGAAATCTTCTTAGCTCTGTCAGCTTTTTTCTTTTCTGCGGCTTTGGCAGCTTTCTTATCTTTCTGTGCCTTCTTGTTTGCGATTTCGTAATCAAGCTGCTGCTGATACTTTGCCTGACGCTCCAGCATCTTTTCGCGAACGCTCTTCTTTTTCTTCTTTCCGTTCTCATCGAATTGAGAAGCCTCAAGAGCTTTCTTAGCACCCTTGTGAAGTGCCTTAACCTGTGTCAGGTAAATTCCGCTTACCATACCCTTGATTTCACCGTGTGGTGGAACATCAGCGTAGATGGATTCATCGCAGATCAGAGTCATGATCTGTGGACCAACCTTGGCCTTGATTACAGGAATCTTTGCCTTGGCCATACGCTTTGCCTGCTTGCCACCCTGTTCAAATACAACCTTAGGAAGGTTGGCGTCTTTCATAGGAAGGATTTCCTTCTTAATGATGAACATTGTCATAGGTGTCGCTGCGGCATTGATCATTTCTTTCTGTTCCATCTGCTTTTTCTGCATCTTCTGTCCAACAAAGTACAGAACAAGCATGACAGCTACGAGAACAAGAAGAACGATGCCGATAATAATTGCAACTTTCATTTCTTTCCTCCAGATTTAGTTTTACTGCTGTATATACTATACGTTGCAGTGTAAAAAGTCAAAATGCAAATGAGTTTGGCGAAGATGCCACTTTTGCTAATTTGCATGAGTTTTTAACATGTCAGCAATCTTGGAAGGAATCTGTGAATAGAATTCCTTCTGTTCTTCACGAGTCATATCAGCAATGTAATAGGGCTTGCTGAATTCCAGTGTTACGTGACGAGCCTTGATGTTAAAGCCTTTATTTGCTTCCAGAATCTGATCGTTACCTGTCATGGCAACCAGTACTATAGGTGCTTTTGCTTTTTCAGCAATGCGGTAACCACCTTCCTTGAATGGAAGTAAGTCTGTTCCCTTATTACGAGTGCCTTCAGGGAAGAGAGTCATGTTCAGTCCATTTGCAAGATTGTCTGTTGCTTCCTTAATAGACTTCATGGCTTCTCTGGGGCTTTGACGGTTCAGATATACACAGCCTATGTCTGACATGAAGTAGTGGAAGAGTGGAATCTTCTTTAATTCCTTTTTCGCAACGAATCCCACAGGACGTCCTAATACGGCCTGCAGAATGATAATGTCAAAATAGGATCTGTGGTTGGCCAGGAAAAGCACACCTGTATTTTCATCAGGTAAATTTTCCAGACCTCTTACATCAACCTTAGTACCAGACAGAAACATTACATTTTTGAAGAATCCTCTTACATATTGAGAACTCTTAAGCCATGCCTTCTTTGGATCTTTTTTTGCCAGAGAGGCAAAGTGCCAGTGAGCAGGCATGGAGAAAATTACGCCAAAGACTGCATAGAGTCCTGCGATTAAAGCACGAAGCATTCGTTTTCCTCCAGGATTTATCTACCGTACATCTTTGCGGTCTCGAAGAGACGCTCAGACAGGTGCTTTGTTAACTGTTCAGATTTATAGCGCCATGCCCAGTTGCCTTCCCCTACACCTGGTGTGTTGAAACGTGCCCAGGAATCCAGTTCCAGAACATCCTGCATAGGAACGATTGCCATGTTGGCAACAGAACTGAAGCAAGCCCGAATCATTACCCAGTCAATATCATTTCCATCTGTGCTGTAGTATCTTCTCAGCTTATCACGAGAAGCTTCGAAACAGTTCTTGTACCAGCCCAGAGTTGTGTCGTTGTCATGAGTACCTGTGTAACATACACAGTTCTTAACATGGTTGTGAGGCAGGAAGTTGTTTTCGTTTGGATTTTCAAAGGCAAACTGCAGAACCTTCATACCTGGCAGACCGAATTTGTCACGGAGTTCCACAACAGAGCGGTCAATTTCACCTAAGTCTTCAGCGATAATTGGCATATGATAACCAAATGTAGCTTCCAGAGCAGTGAAGAAGTTGTCTCCAGGTGCCTTTACCCACTTTCCGTTTTCAGCAGTGGTGTCACCGTAAGGAACAGCCCAGTACTGATCAAAACCACGGAAGTGATCGATTCGAAGGAAGTCTGTTAACTGAAGCTGACACTTAATTCTGTTAAACCACCATTCGTAGCCGGTTTTCTGATGCTCAGGCCAGTTGTAAAGTGGGTTGCCCCAAAGCTGACCAGTAGCTGAGAAATAATCAGGTGGAACACCGGCTACAACTTTTGGATAGCCCTTTGTGTCCAGCTGGAATAATTTCTTATTTGCCCAAACGTCTGCAGAATCCCATGCCATAAAGATTGGAATATCACCAATGATGGAAATTCCCTTGTCATTTGCGTACTTCTTAAGTTTTGCCCATTCTTCAAAGAAGAGGAACTGGATAAATTCATAGTAGCCCATTTCGTGAGCAAGTTTTGTTTCCCACTTAATGCGTTCCTTCTTATTTGGATTCTTTAAAGTATCTTCCCATAGATACCATGGTGCTCCTTCGTGATAATCCTTACCGGCCATGAAAAGAGCGTAGTCTTTTAACCATTCAGTCTTTTCCACGAATTCGCCGAAACGAACCATAAGTTCCTGATCAGCTGTGAAACTATCATCAATGGCATCATCTGTGAAACGCTCATAAGCTGTATGCAGCAGATTTGTCTTAAAGGAAATAACTTCACCGTAGCTGATGTTTTCCGGGTTCCACTGTGGCATATCTGCAAAATCCTCATTGTGCAGAAGCCCCAGTTCTTTAAGGTGATCCAGGCTGATGATCAGTGGTTGTCCAGCAAAAGCTGAAAATGGCTGATATGGTGAATCACCAAAACCTGTGTGTCCAAGTGGCAGAACCTGCCAAGCAGTCATGCCTGATCTTTCGAGAAAGTCTACGAACTCAAAAGCTTCCTTACCCAGTTCACCAATTCCGTAAGGACTAGGGAATGATGTTGGATGCAAAAGGATACCAGCGTAGCGCTTCTCAATATCTAAGTTTTCTTCCATGTTGTCTTCCTCCATTTTGGTGAATGAGTTTACTTATAGAAATGATATGCCTTTTCGAATAATGGAATGGCCTTTTCAACAAGCTCTGTAGGTACGCAGTAAGAAATTCTGAAATGTCCAGGGCAGTCGAAGGAGTCACCAGGAACGATGATAAGACCAAGTTCCTTGGCAGCCTTCCAGCAAAATTCATTTGCATCTTCGCATGGTGATTCTGGGAACATGTAGAATGTGCCCATTGGCTTAACGCACTTGTAACCAATCTTTGTCAGTGCATCATAAAGAAGGTTTGCATTTCTTTCATAGATAGAAAGGTCTGAAGTTTCGTCCAGGCACTTTTCAACAGCGAACTGCATAAGAGCGGTTGGGCAGTTGTGACCTGTGAAACGAGAAACCTGACCCATCATAGGAACCAGATAGTCAGCATCCTTTGCAGCAGGGTTAACAGCAGCATATCCAATACGCTCGCCAGGAAGGGAGATGGACTTTGAGAAGCTGTAGCAGCAAATGGAATTGTCGTAGAACTTAGAAACGAATGGAGCATCAGCACCAGCGAATACAAGCTCACGATAAGGTTCATCAGTAATCAGGAAGATTTCGTGACCGTATTCTTTCTGCTTCTTTGACATAATTTCAGCAAGACGAGTGATTGTCTCAGTTGTGTAAACAATACCAGATGGATTATTAGGTGTGTTGATGAGAACAGCGGCAACGGATGGATTCATCATTGCTTCGAACTTTTCGAAGTCAATCTGGAAAGCAGTTGTGTCTGCAGGAACAACTTCCAGCTTTGCACCAGCGCCTGTTACATATGGAATATATTCTGGGAAGTAAGGTGCAAATGTGATGATTGTTTCGCCTTCAGAAGCTACACAACGGATTGCATGAGCAAGTGCACCAGCAGCTCCAGATGTAGGGAAGATGTGCTTAGCTTCATAATTCATACCGAAACGACGGTTTAAAGAATCAGCAATAGCCTGCTTTGTAGAGTTCTGACCCAATGTTGGGCTGTAACCATGGAGTGCAACAGGTTCTCTTTCCTGAACCAGTTTAATCAGTTCCTCATTAAAGTCCTCTGGACATGGAACAGATGGGTTACCGATTGAGAAATTAAAAACGCTGTCTGGACCTAATTCAGCAGCTCTTGCACGACTATAATCAAAGAACTTTCTGATGACAGATTCCTTGCCAGTCATATCCTTGTAGAATTGTGAAATCATCGACGTGTCCTCCTCGTCTTTTATTGTTTATAAATACTTTATCTGTTATGATATGTGCCGAAGGCACATACGCACTAATTATAGAGAATTTAATAGGAAGTAGCAAGTAAACTTATGAAAATATTCGATACCCATGTTCACTATGATGACCAGGCATTTGACCAGGATCGCGAGGCCGTAATTACTGGGCTGAATGGGGAAAATGTTGCAAATATCACAAACATAGGATTTGATCTGGAATCTTCCCGAAGTACGGTGGAACTGACAAAGAAATATCCTTTTATATATGGAGCGGTTGGCATTATCCCAGAATATGCCAATGAGGGCAATGAAGAAAGCTTGACGGAGATTGAAAAATTAGCTTCCGAAAATGAAAAAGTATGTGCCATCGGAGAAATTGGTTTAGATTACCATTATGATGATGACCCTTCCAAAGAAAAGCAGGCAGAAGTCTTCCTGGCTCAGATGGACATAGCAAGAAGACTGGGACTGCCCATTGCCATTCATTCCCGGGACGCAGCGGAGGATACGCTGAATCTTATGAAGAAGGCTCATGCGGAGGAAATCGGCGGAGTTATGCACTGTTATTCCTATTCCTGGGAGACAGCAGAGATCCTACTCAAAATGGGATTTTATTTTGGTATCGGTGGTGTGGTAACATTTAAGAATAGTAAGAAACTGAAAAGAGTCGTAGAAAATCTGCCAATCGAGAATATAGTTCTTGAGACAGACGGACCTTATCTTTCCCCTGATCCATTTCGAGGAAAGCGAAATGACTCCAGCCGCCTGAAATATGTGGTGGAGAAAATTGCGGAATTAAAGAACATGGATCCAGAAGAGGTGGCGCGCATTACATTTGCCAATGCAGTAAAGATGTATGGCCTGGAAGGCAGTCAATATCTTAGATAGATTTTGCAAATGGGATTGCCGCGGGCAGTTCATTTGCATGCACCAGTAAAAGAAAAAGAAAAGAGAAAACATGGCAGAAGAAAGAATTACAATTCCTGAGGCAGAAAAACTCAGCAACCCAAAGAATACCATTGCGGTGGTCCAGGGACACAGCTTCACATTTCGTAAAAATTTTGGTCAGAACTTTCTGATTGATTCCCATGTCATCGATAAAATCGTGGCAGCTGCGGAAATCACAGAAGAGGACGAGGTGCTGGAAATCGGACCAGGTATCGGTACTCTGACTCAGTATCTGGCTGAGGCAGCGGGGCATGTGACAGCGGTGGAAATTGATAAGAATCTGATTCCGATTTTGGGAGAGACTCTGGCGCCTTACCACAATATTGATGTGGTAAATCAGGACGTACTGAAAGTGGATTTCCAGGAGCTTTTTGGGGACAAGTCCTTTAAGTGCGTGGCAAATCTTCCTTATTACATTACAACGCCAATTATTATGGAATTGCTGGAGAAGAAGATTAATGCCAAGTCCATTACTGTTATGGTACAGAAGGAAGTGGCAGAGAGAATGAAGGCAGGTCCGGGAACCAAGGATTATGGCGCTCTTTCTCTTGCGGTTCAGTATTATGCGGAACCTTATATTGCGGCTTATGTTCCACAGAACTGCTTTATTCCAAGACCAAACGTTGGTTCTGCGGTGATCCGCCTGACTCGCTTGGAAAAGCCGGCGGTCGATGTGAAGGACGAGAAGCTTATGTTCCAGGTGATTCGTGCAGCCTTTAACCAGAGAAGAAAGACTCTTTCCAATGCAGTTAAGAATTTCTCCGGCTTCACAAATAAGGAGCATGGAATTTCCCGTGAGCAGATTGAAGGTGCTCTTACAAATGTTGGTTTTGATGTGCGTGTTCGAGGAGAAGCCCTGACTCTTGCAGAGTTCGCCGCCGTTACAGACGCATTAACAGATCTGGGCATTCATGCCTAGGACAAATGGGATTTGCTATGAGTGAAGATAAAGAAAGAACAAGATTAGAAGCTGCAGAAAATGCAGAAGAGAAAACAGAAACAGAAATTCTACAAGAAAAAACAGATGTCCGCTATATGAAGGAAGCCCTGCGCCTGGCAAAGAAAGCCTATGCAAACGGGGACGTGCCCATTGGCTGCGTCATTGTTCATGAGGAAAAAATCATTGGTCGTGGCTACAATCGTAGAAACAAGGATGCCACAACCTTTGCCCATGCAGAAATCCTGGCCATGAAAAAGGCGTCCAAAGTTCTTCAGGACTGGAGACTGGAAGACTGCACCATGTATGTAACCCTGGAGCCATGTCCAATGTGTGCTGGAGCCATCGTGCAGGCCAGAATTCCGGAAGTGGTAATTGGTGCCATGAATCCCAAGGCGGGTTGCGCCGGTTCTATCATGAACCTTCTGGATGAAAAGAAGTTCAATCATCAAGTGAAGACCAGAAATGGAATCCTGGTGGAAGAAGCCTCCCTTCTCTTAAAGAATTTCTTTGCAGAACTTCGAATTAAGAAAAACAAAACAGGTAATAAGATTATTCAGCCTTTGAAATAAGGAAAGGCCTGGGCCGAGTCCCTTTGTAAATGATGTTCGCCAAGTCCATTTGCAAATGGCTGGCAAATGGTATTTGCCAAGTGGGTTTTGGTTGACGGAAAAGCAAATAATCTATATACTAACGAATGCGTCTTCAAGGACGCAAATGGATAAGTCTTTAAAATTTCCACGCAGCTGGGGAGATAGCGGTGCCCTGTACCTGCAATCCGCTTTAGCAGGAGTGATGGCTGGCCTAGGATTGTTTTAGTTTGGGCTGCCCTTGGTAAGTGGCGTTGAGATTTGGGTCTTGCGCGACAGGAATCTGTGAACCGTGTCAGGTTGGGAACAAAGCAGCACTAAACAGAACCTCTCTGTGCGCCGCGAGGTTGCCTGGGTTGAGTCAACTGCTAAGGTAACGCTGAGCTAAGCTTTACGAAGCTGGCCGCGTGGTTTTTAATTTATATTTATGAAAAAATTCGCCCCCCAAATGACTATTTGTCGCCCCAAGGGCGTTTTTTGTAACTTTTGTCAAAAAAACGACATTAAATTGGTGCATTTTACAATTATTTGTGTTACGATTATACAGGTATTTTATCTGGCAGAAGCTGGATTTGATTATGGGTGTAAGGGGTACAAATTCACATGGATTACTCAGAAGTAATTGAGTTCGTACGAAAAAAGACTTCTGAAAATGGTCGACCAAAGGGATATCCATTCCGAAACAGGTTCGAACATACAATGAGAGTCTATAGATGGGCTATCAGATTACAGGCTAAATTAGGCGGTAATCTGGATGTCATCGTTCTTGCAGCACTTCTGCACGATGTTGGTTGGGATGAGAACCGTCCACATAACGAAGTGAGTGCTGAAATCGCCGTTGAGTATCTGGATAGTATTGGCGTGGACCAGGAAACGATCACAAGAGTCGGAGAAATTGTAATGTTGCACGCAGACAAGGATTCTGAAAAGGATCTGAATCTTGAGTGCCGTATTGTGATGGATGCAGACCTTCTTGATGAAGTTGGTGCCGTTGGTATTATGTGGGACTGTATGGCTACTGCCTTAGAGGACGAGGCAAGTTACAAGAGAGCCTATTACAGAATCAAGGATTATTACCGTCGTAATAAACCAAAGATTCGTCGCTGCAAGACCGATGCAGGTCGTACAGAATATATGAAGAGAATGAATCTGATAGATGGCTACCTGTCTCAGCTTGAGAAGGAACTGTTTTAGGATAAAGGGTTTCAAAAAAAATAAAGGGTTATAGGGAGAGAAAAAATGGCAAATAAAATTTTCCGAGTTATCTTAGGTATTATTATTGTTTGTGGCGTTCTTTTCGGTATTTACTACGTCTTACCAGGACATTTCAAGAATCCAATTACTCAGGCATATCAGGAAGCAACAAACAAGTATGCATCTACAGCATTCGACACATTAAAGAAAGCAGGGGTTCCAAAGCATGAGGGTGTTACATTTGATTCTATGATGACAAATGCACTTGGCGACCACACATGGATCATTGCTCCAAACGGCAATGGCGTGGATAAGGAATCAGGCAATGGTGTTATGACAGTTTACTGTGATGGTTATAAGTGTGATATTTCTATTCAGGATGCAAAACAGACAGATACAAACAACACATACTCACAGGCTCATGTAAGACTGGTATTCAATGTAACTTTCACAGGTGGACAGATTACAGGTATTGAATTCCCTCAGGTTGAAGTAGATGATACCAACGTATGGGCAAAGGGTAGCAGCGCAAACGATGCGGATACTTACTATCATGAGACAATCGATTTCCTTTGCAATGGTCTTCAGGTTGAATAAGCAGCAGGAAAGTGCAAGAGAAACGATTTAACTAGAAAATAGAAAGATAAAAAAGCTCGGGAATTTCCCGAGCTTTTTTCTTTGAAATTACTTTGCCTTCTTGGCTTTGTCTTCTGCAATAACTGTTTCAAATAAATCCGTAATCATGCTGATGGAATCCTTTTCCTGATCCTTATTCATAGCAGCAATATATTTGTCACGATTCTCGTAAACCTCATTTACAGTAGAAAGAAGAACTTCGTTTGTTAAATCCTCCTCCTCAATGACCTTGGAATAACCGCTCTTTTCGAAGGAACGAGCGTTGAGAATCTGGTCACCGCGGCTGGCATTCTTGGAAAGTGGAATCAGAATGTTTGCCTTCTTCAGTGCAAGCAGCTCGCAAATGGCATTTGCACCGGCACGGGAGATAACAAGATCTGCCAGAGCAAATAAGTCAGGAAGTTCAGCACCGATATATTCGAACTGAACATAGCCCGGACGTCCGTCATATTCCTTTTCCAACTTGCCCTTACCACAGAGGTGAATGACATTGAACTTTTCCAGTAAGGCATCCAAATTTGCATGGATGGCCTGATTTACACGAAGGGCACCAGTGGAACCGCCGATAACAAGAATGGTTGGGCGCTTTTCTGTGAAACCACAGAAGGTAAATGCCTTTTCTGAGTCTCCACTAAATAACTGCTGACGAATTGGTGTACCAGTTACAAGGGCATGTCCTTCTGGGAAGAGCTTCTGTGTCTCCGGGAAGTTACAACAAACACGGCTTGCCTTTGGCAAGGCAATCTTATTTGCAAGACCTGGTGTCATATCGGATTCGTGAATAACAACAGGAATTTTTCTCTTTGCTGCAGCAAGAACAACAGGTACAGAAACGAAACCACCCTTGGAGAATACGATGTCTGGAGCCAGTTCCTTCATGAGACGTTTTGCCTGATTGTAGCCGTGAATGACACGGAAAGGATCGGAGAAATTCTTCCAGTCGAAGTAACGACGGAGCTTTCCGGATGCAATTCCATAATAAGGAATACCGATTTCCTCAATCAGCTTCTTTTCAATTCCATTGTAGGTACCGATGTAGCTCACGTCATAGCCCATTTCCTTAAGCTTTGGCAGAAGAGCAATGTTTGGTGTTACATGTCCGGCAGTACCACCGCCAGTTAAAACGATTTTCTTCATAATTATCCTCGTGAATATAAAATACAAAAATGAAATCGAACCTAACAAAAATAATTTCATATAAAAATACAAAGAAATTATTTCGAACTTAAAAAATAATTTCATATAAAAATACAAAATAATTTATATCGAATTTATTTTACTTACAGTAAATTAAATAGTACGTGCAATATTATAACGAGAAGGGCAAAGTTTGCCAAGGTCGTCTTATTTATATTTTGAACAGAAAAACTATGGAGTGCTTTCCACTTCAATGATATAATGGGAATATCTGTGAGTAAATGGCGTTATTGGGCTTATTTTCACGAGACTCAGGGCGCAATGAATCAAAAAAAATATAACAAATTACTTGGTTTTTGTTGGAAATCCCCACATATATTGTTGATACAAGGCCAAGGATATTTGTAGTAAGGATTTAAGGAGGAATCATGATGGCATATCAGGAGGAGTACGAAAAGTGGTTGAATAACCCTTATTTCGACGAGGAAACAAGAAAGGAACTGGCTGATCTTAAGGGTAATGACGCTGAGATCGAAGACCGTTTCTATCGTGTTCTTGAATTTGGTACAGGTGGTCTCCGTGGTGTTCGCGGCGCTGGTACAAATCGTATGAACATCTACACAGTAAGACAGGCAACACAGGGTCTTGCAAATTATATCTTAAAGAATGGTGGAACAGACGGTGCTTCTCGTGGCGTAGCAATCGCTCATGATTCACGTATCATGTCTCCAGAATTCGCTGACGAAGCAGCTAGAACTCTGAATGCAAATGGTATTACTACATATGTATTTGAGTCTCTTCGCCCAACTCCAGAACTTTCATTTGCAGTTCGTTCATTCGGATGTATTGCTGGTATCGTAATCACAGCCAGCCACAATCCACGTGAATACAATGGTTATAAGGTATATTGGGAAGATGGTGCACAGGTTACACCTCCTCATGATACAGGAATCATGGCAGAAGTTTCTGCAATCACAGACTTCGCTACATGTAAGACAATGGATCAGGATGATGCAAGAGCAGCTGGTCTTTACCGTGTAATTGGTACAGATTTCGATGACAAGTACATCGCTGAAGTTAAGAAGCAGTCTATCCATCCAGAAATTATTCCTGAGATGGCTAAGGATATGAAGATTGTTTACACACCACTTCATGGTACAGGTAATGTTCCTGTTCGTCGTGTACTTTCAGAACTTGGTTTCACACAGGTATTTGTTGAACCACAGCAGAAGATTCCTGATGGAAACTTCCCAACAGTTGCATATCCTAACCCAGAAAGCCCTAAGGCGTGGGAGCTTGCTCTTGAACTTGCTAAGAAGGAAGATGCAGATATTATCATGGCTACAGATCCAGACGCTGATCGCCTTGGTGTTTATGCTAAGGATACAAAGACTGGCGAATATGTTTCCTTCACAGGAAATATGTCAGGTATGCTGATTGCTGACTACATTATGCAGGAGCGTAAGGCTACAGGTACAATGCCTGAGAATCCGGCTCTTGTTACAACAGTTGTAACAACAGATATGGCTAAGGCTATTTGTAAGTACTATAACGTTGACTGTATCGAAGTTCTCACAGGTTTTAAGTACATCGGTGAGCAGATTAAGTTCTTCGAGCAGACAGGTTCTCATAACTATGTATTTGGTCTGGAAGAATCTTATGGATGTCTTGCAGGTACTTATGCAAGAGATAAGGATTCTGTCGTAGCAGTAATGATGCTTGCAGAAGTTGCATCTTTCTACAAGAAGCAGGGTAAGACATTATGGGATGCTATGATCGACCTCTATGAAAAGTATGGTTACTACAGAGAAGGACAGACAACTAAGGAACTTAAGGGGGCATCCGGCGCTGTTGAAATTCAGAAGATTATGGATTCCTTCCGTCAGAACCCACCTACAGAACTTGGTGGCTTAAAGGTTCTTGAGAGAAGAGATTATAAGATCGATGAAAAGGTTAATAATGTAACAGGTGAGACATCTAAGACAGGTCTTCCTACATCAAATGTTCTTTACTATCAGTTAGAGAACGATGCATGGTGCTGTGTACGTCCTTCTGGTACAGAACCTAAGATTAAGTTCTACTTTGGTGTTAAGGGAACTAGTCTGGAAGATGCAAATGCTAAGCTTGAAGTATTAAAAAATGCTATGGTGGGTGAGGAATAAAGAATGCTTCGTTTCATTCGGCGGTTAAACCCGAAACGATTCCAACTTTATAAGCGTGAGATTTTACTTAGAAACGCAAAAGCATTGAATACTTATTTGGGTGTGGGAATTGCGGTTGCAATGATTAATGTACTCCTGCAGGCTGATATTCATAAGACAACAACGTTTATTCAGAGTATCGGCCAGATGGTGTACCTTATTGCAGTATATTTGATTCTGCGCTATCTGATTAAGAAACCACAGAATCACGCAACACTGCTCCTGTATATTATGCAGGCGCCAATTATTATAATTTCCATATTAATGGGAACGGTATGGGATTCGAAAACGCAAATGGTCACATATCTTATGCTGGTTATCCTGATGCCACTCTTTATTCTGGATAACCCCCTGAGACAAAGTTGCATTACCATACTCTATACGGTTATGGCATGTTTTCTATCCTACTTAGTGAAAGATAATGCTCTGTTTAAACTGGATCTGATTCATTTGGTAGGCTTTACCTTAACTTCTCTTCTTGCCAACCTTTACATACTGGCAGAGAGAATTGATGGTGTAGAAGACAATGTACGTTCTACATTTCGTGCCGAGCATGATATCAGTACAGGACTGAAAAACAGGTATGCCTTAAAGAAACAGGAAGGCACCTACTTAGATTCACCACTTACAGTAATGCTGATTGATATTGACTACTTCAAATTCTTCAATGATATGTATGGACATAATGTTGGAGAAGAGATTTTTAAAGTTTTTGCCAAGGCAGTCAGCGATGTGTTCAAACCAGAAAACTGTTTCCGTTATGAGGAAGCGGCAATCCTTGTGCTCTTAAAGAATACAAGTGAGCAAAATGTTCTGCATAAGCTGGATCAAGTAAAAACTGAATTCCAGAGTATTGATGTGAAGGGCAAACATCTGCATCCTTCCTTCAGCGCGGGTTATGTTTATGGACAGGTCAGATATGATATTGACTTCCGTGAAATGATTCGTCATGCGGACATCCGACTCTTAGAAGCTATGAATCGTGGAGCTGGTCAGGTTGCAGGTCATGCGTATGACAACAGTAGAAAACGTCAGACGGATATTTTGTCTGAGGTTGGCCAGAACATGAATCGTGGTACTCTGGATGAACTCACAGGTCTTCCAAACATGCAGTATTTCCGTGCCAAAGCAGAGGAGATGATTGCCAATACGGTGGATCGAAATAAGCAGACGATCTTTGTTTATTTCAATATTGGTAACTTTAAGAGTTTTAATGAGGAATATGGATTTAAGAAGGGTGATGAACTTCTGCAAAATATTGCGAAGATCATTAAGGAAGAATTTCCAGATCGTCTGATTTCCCGTTTCTCAGAAGACCACTTTGTTGTTATGACTTATATGGAGGATGTTGAAAATAACCTGAATGATATTCAGGCTAAAGTAAGACCTCTCTTCAATAAGGTAAATATGACACTCAAGGTTGGTATTTGTAAACAGGCTTTGGGAGAAGATGTTGGTCTCTCCTGTGATAAAGCGAAAATCGCCTGCGATAGTATTAAAAAGGATTTCGCAAAGAAATTCCGTTACTACGATCAGGAACTTGAGAATAAAACAAAACTTCATCAGTATGTCATTTCTCATATAGATGAGGCAGTAGAAAATAATTACCTTCGCGTATATTACCAGCCAATCATTGATGTGAAAACTGGTAAGCTTGCAAAGGTAGAGGCTCTGGCAAGATGGATGGATCCAGTACATGGTATGCTTTCACCAGCGGATTTCATTCCAGTACTTGAGAATGCTCACCTGATTCATAAGGTGGATATCTTTGTAGCAGAGCGTGTATGTCAGGATTATATAAATGTCCGTGGTGAGAGAAATGATGCCTTACCGGTATCCATTAACCTTTCTCGTCTGGATTTCATGCTGACAGATATTGTTAGCACCATTAATGGATGTGTGGATGCTTACAAGGTACCACGTGAAAAGATTCATATTGAAATTACAGAGAGTGCTCTGGCAGAGGATTATCAGGAGCTTCTTAAACGTGTAGATGAACTGAAGAGCCTTGGCTTTGATGTTTGGCTGGACGACTTTGGAAGTGGATATTCATCCTTCAATGCCCTGCAGGATTTTGATTTTGATGTGATTAAAGTTGATATGCAGTTCATGCATAACTTCGCGAATAATCCACAGACACCAGTCATCCTGAATTCCATTATGAGAATGTCAGATGATCTGAAGATGCAGTCATTGGTGGAGGGAGTTGAAACAGAAGAGCAGTTCCGATTCCTGCAGTCCATAGGTGCCTCCTATGCACAGGGTTACCTCTTCAGTAAACCCATTCCGCTGGAAGAACTTCGTCGTAAATACATTGACGAATTCCCAGGACATGCAAGGGTACAATAAGGTCAAAGTGTTAAACAGGGGTATGAAAAATGGTTTTCGTTTTTCATGCCTCTTTTTTAGAAAATCATTAAGAATGCGAGGAAAAGTATGTTATCCAAATACAGCGTTAAGCGTCCATTTACAGTGTTTGTAGGTGTGGTTGCCGTTATCGTTATTGGTATTGTTGCCATGATGAGAATGACAATGGACTTACTGCCTAATATGAATCTGCCTTATGTGCTGGTTATTACTACAGATCCGGGCGCCAGTCCTGAGGCGGTGGAAAGTGATGTGACTTCCAAGCTGGAAGCTAGTCTTGCCACCACTTCCAATCTGAAGAATATTCAGTCCATGTCCTACAACTCCTATTCCACAGTTATTTTGGAATATGAGCAGAGTGCGTCCATGGATGCAACTATGATTGAAATTCAGCAGAAAATTGATCAGTTGGATGGCAGCTTTGATGACAAGGTGGGGACGCCAATTGTTATGCAGTTGGATCCAGATATGATGCCAGTTATGGTCGCTGCAGTTGGTGTGGAAGGTATGGATAATACCCATCTCACAGAATATGTGAAAAATGAAATTCTGCCACAGCTGGAATCCATTGAAGGTGTTGCTTCTGTGTCTGCCAGTGGTGGAGTGGAAGAAAAGATTCAGATTACTCTGGACGAGGAGAAAATTGGCCAGCTGAATGACAAAATCATGGATGACATTGATGCTCAGTTTGCGGAAAAGGCAACTGCTCTGGATGCTTCTCGTGAACAGATTGAAGCCGGTAAGAATGCTGTGGAAAGCGGCAGCCAGACCCTGGCAGATGAAACCAGTTCTGCAAATACAGAACTGCAGTCAACTCAGATTCAACTTTATAATTCTTCATCCGATTTATCCGATAAACTGGATACCTTAAATGCTGCGGCTGAGACTTTGCAGTCCACCATTGATACCCTGCAGAGTACGTATGATACAACCAAAGGCTATGCAGATACTCTTTCCACTCTGCAGACCTTAGAATCTTTATCTGTAAATTCTGCATCTGGAACTGGTGTCTTAACGGATGAACAGTTCCCATCTGCTGCAAATGGAATGAGCTACGATGAAGTGGTTGCCCAGATTGCAGCCCTTTCTTCTGGCATTTCTACAGCAAATTCGGAAATTGCAAAGTCTGGTTCTAGCCTGACAGAATATGGAATTACCCTGAATACTTACGAAGATATTCCTAGTGCAGTGGAGACACTCACAACAAAACTTGCAGAAACCAATGCAGGTATTGCCACAGTAGAGGCAGCCCAGGATTCCGTGGAGGCGAGTAAGTCAACGGTGGAAGACGCCATGACAAGTCTTTCCAAAACTCAGGTAATCAGTGAACTGGAAATCGCCCAGAATGCAGCTCAGCTTTATGATGGAGAATCAGCTCTGGATGATGCAGAGTCTCAGATTGAATCCGCCAAGGAATCAACCAAGTCCTCTGCAGATTTAAATACCATTCTTTCTGTGGATATGGTGAAGAATATTCTCATGGCCCAGAATTTTGAAATGCCTGCAGGTTATGCTTCCGGCAGCAATGGAAAATATCTGGTTAAGGTGGGAGAAGATGTTGATTCTGTAGAAGCCTTAGAGGATATGGTGCTGATGGATCTCAATATGGATTCCGTAGGTGTCATCAAGCTTTCCGATGTGGCAGATGTGGAAGTGGTAGATAATTCCTCAGAAGTATATGCCAAGGTAAATGGAAATTCCGGACTTCTGCTTTCTTTTGAAAAGCAGACAGGTTATGCCACAGGTGATGTTACCAAGGCCATCTTAAAGAAGTTCGACAGCCTGAAGAAAACAGAAGAGCAGAAAATCTCATTTTCCACACTGATGAATCAGGGTGTTTACATCAACATGATTGTTAAGGGCATTGCTCAGAATATGATTCTGGGAATGGTACTTGCCATTCTTGTGCTGCTGATTTTCCTGAGAGACATTCGTCCAACCATCATCATCTCCGCAGCAATTCCGCTTTCAGTAATCTTCGCGGTGGTGCTTATGTACTTCAGTCATATCACGTTGAACATTATTTCCATGTCCGGTCTGACTCTGGGTATCGGCATGCTGGTGGATAACTCCATCGTTGTTATTGAAAATATTTTCCGCCTTCGTAAGGAAGGTATGCCAATCAAAAAGGCCAGCGTCATCGGCGCCAGCCAGGTAGGTGGTGCCATCACTGCCTCCACACTGACAACAATCTGTGTATTCCTGCCAATCGTATTTACCGAAGGACTCACAAGACAGCTCTTTGTGGATATGGGTCTCACCATTGCCTTCACCCTCACCGCTTCCCTGATTGTGGCTCTGACACTGGTGCCAGCCATGGCCCAGGGCCTGCTCCGCAAGGCCAAGACTCAGGAAAACAAGGGTTACAGCAGGTTCCTGAACGGTTATGGCAAAGTCCTTGCAAATGTACTGCGCGTAAAGCCTTTGGTATTCCTTGTAATGATTGGACTTTTAGTCCTTAGTATTTTCCTTTCCCTGTCTCGTGGTACAGAATTTATGCCAGAGATGGATAGTCAGCAGGTAACCGTTACCATGGTGGCACCGGATGATACTCAGGTAAGTTTTGAAAATATGACATCCTATGCAGATACTTTGATGACACGTCTGCAGGATATTAAGGATGTGAAAACAGTGGGTGCCATGATGGGTACAGGAACCACACTGAGCCTAATGTCATCCTCAAGTTCTGACACAGTTACCATGTATGTTCTCCTGAAGGAGAATACAAAGATGACCAATGAAAAGATTAAGAGCGAGATCAAAAAGGCATCCAAGGATCTTCCTGTGGATGTTAGTGTGGAAACAGCAATGATGGATATGAGTGCCATTAGTGGAAGTGGAATTTCCATTATGGTTAAGGGGCGAGATATGGAGACTCTCCAGCGTCTTGCCAGTCAGGCTGCAGATATTCTGGAATCCACAGATGGAACCACAGAAGTGGATGACGGTCTTTCCGATATGACAGATCAGCTGGTGGTTAAAGTGGATAAGGCTAAGGCTGCTGATTATAATCTGACAGTTGCTCAGGTATACTCTGCAATTCAGGAAAAACTTGCAGATGACACATCTGCCACAACCATTTCCAGTGATGCCAAAGATCTGGATGTTTATGTACGTACTGGAGAGCAGGCAGAAACTACAGTTAGTGACATTAAGAAGATGAAGGTGGAGTACACAGATCGTGCTACACAAAAGACTTATGAAGTTATGCTTTCCAAGATTGCAAGCTTTGAGAATGTGCAGGAAGTTTCTTCCATCCTTCGTGATGCCCAGACAAGATATATTAATGTTACTGCTCAGGTAAAGGATGGCGAAAACGTTGGACTTGTGGGTGATGCGGTAGAAGATAAGCTGAAGGATATGAAAATTCCTGAAGGCTATTCAGTGAAACTGGCTGGTGAAAATGAAACCATTAATGAAGCTATGAGACAGGTAATGCTCATGATGTTACTGGCAGTCATTCTCATTTACCTGATTATGGTAGCCCAGTTCCAGAGTCTGCTTTCACCATTTATCATCATGTTTACTATTCCACTTGCCTTTACAGGTGGTTTCTTCACCCTTTATTTCGCAGGCCTTTCAGTCAGCGTCATTGCCATGGTTGGCTTTGTTATGCTGTCGGGTATTATCGTAAATAATGGTATTGTTCTGGTGGATTATATTAACCAGTTGAGAAGAGAGGGTATGAGTAAGAAAGAGGCCATACTTGAGTCGGCCAAGACTCGACTTCGCCCGGTTCTTATGACAGCTCTGACAACCATTATTTCCATGTCCACCATGGCCATAGGCATGGGACAGGGAACAGAAATGGCACAGCCAATGGCTGTGGTTATAGTAGGCGGTATGGTCTACGGTACTCTCCTTACCCTGATTGTGGTGCCATGTCTATATGATGCCTTTAATCGGGAAAAGGATATGACAGAAGAGGATATTGAACGGATCAAAGAAGATGATCATGAGTTAGAGACGGAATAAAAAGCACTAGTACATACTGAAAAAGATATTTGATAAAACAAAGTAGATATTAGTGAACCGAAGAAGGACCTGCCAGAATGGCAGGTCCTTTGTTTTATTCATTGTGACTAATTTAGTTACTTAGTATTTTTATTTTTAATTCAGATGTTACGATGACTCATTCAGATGTTTAGAATTATTCATCGTCACGGATGTAGTTGCTTGGCTTAATTGGGAACCAGGCGTTGGTTGCATTCTTATAACGATCATAGCGAATACCAAACATCTTATGAAGCCATACTTCTTCCGTGTATTTCATAAGAAGTATAAGGAAAATCCAAAGCACAATGGCTGTGGTGTAGAAGAATGTATTTCCGGAAATGAAGAGAAGTCCAGTGCAGATATAAAGCACACCTGCATATTCAGGATTTCGAATGTACTTGTAAATGCCCTCTCTTACAAGATGTCCCATACGAACTTCATGTCGAATATTGGCATTGGATATGGCGTCCATAATCAGCTTCAGTCCCAGGAAGATTAAGATGACGCCAAAAACGATATAGGTATATCGCTGCCATGCTTCCTTGGGCAGTCCATTTGCAGAAAATGGCAGGTGGCCCAGGATGATACTGACAAGAGTCAGCGCTGCAGAGATTGGTACATAGAGATAGGTCTTACTGTAGGCTGGCAGTGTCTTCTTTGGTTTGATGACAATTGGTTCATCAGGATCCAGAGTATGTTCTTCAGAGGCATCTACTACAACTGCATCTTCTACAACTGCATCTTTTACAATCGCATCCTTTTCAGGAACAGTATCTTCCTTCACGTCTTCTTTTAAGTCTTCCGTATCTTCCTTCACGTCTTCTTTTAAGTCTTCCGTATCTTCCTTCACGTCTTTCATTTCTGCCTCCCCTAATCTAGAAAATTGGAAACAATTTTGTTTCTACCTTCTTTTTTTGCTTTAATCAGCATCTGGTCAACACGGGCCATCATTGGTGTGATTTCTGTGAAATCTGAGCAGTGAATCAGGCCACCGCTGATTGTAATTGGTGTATTTGTTTCGTTCCACTGTAAGGATTCTACAGTTTTACGGATTTTATCGCATCTTCTATAAGCGTCTTCTGGAGAATTTGCCTGGAAAATGATAACGAATTCTTCGCCACCATAACGGGCAGCTAGTTCGTCTTTCTTTTGGTCCAGACCATTCATGATTTCTGTGGCAATGGTTTCCAGTACGTGGTCACCAAAAAGATGACCATAGGTATCGTTGGCCAACTTGAAGTGATCCAGGTCGAATTCGGCAATAAAGAATTTCTTTGAGAAAATATCAATCTTTTCTAAATGACTGAAAAGGTATCTACGATTATAAAGCTGAGTCAGTTCGTCATGTAAGGACTGTTCAGCCATCTGAGTGAGAAGAGTAACACGGGAATCACGTTCTCTCTGGTAAGCGCGAAGCATCATGGATGTAACAAAGAAGATGAAGGTGGCTGTGAGAATCAGAGAGAAGAGAACATCAATGGTCTGTGCTTCTTCTGAAAGCTTGGTCAGGATATTTGCTGGAATATCTGCAATGCTTGGCGTGGAATCCATCATGAAGTAGGACACTGCCACCATGGCACAATCCACCACAAGGCAAATGGCAAATGCGGTGATTCTTGTAGCTCCTCTAAGGATTGGAACAATGAGGAAAAGGCCAATCAGGAGATAGAGAGGCATTCCGGAATTCATTCCGCCACAGGAAAAATAGTTGATGGGAATAACCACCAGATTAATGAAGTATACAAGAATGACCTTGCAAGGACCTGGACGTTTAAGCCAGACGGAAACGTAGAGAAGAGTCAGCGTGAAGACGGCACCGATAATAGTGGCCAGAGATGAAAAAGCTGTTAATCTCTCTGCGATGGTAACAATAGTGGAGGCCAGCATAACAAGAGTACCCACCACTACGATAATAAAATAAATACGATCTTCCAGGGTCTCCTGGTTATCGATATAATCCTTCAGTTTTTTATACATACATTCCCCCGGTGAATTTGATGATAGTAAAAAAATAGCTGAATAAAATCCTTCAAATCTCTTATTTCGTAAGGATTTAATAGGCCTATAGATGGAAAAATTATAACATTCGTTAGAAATAGCGTCAATTATACCAATATAGGAATGTAATGTGCAAATCGTCCCATAAAAAGGGCTTTTTATAGACCTGTATTCCGTCCAAATTCATTTTCTGGAATGGGCTAATCTCATTTGCATAATTTCACCAAATCCATTTGCTTTATTAACTCTCAATTGTTTGCATAGAGCTTTGATATTTATTATAATGATTCAATATGCAAAGCTTAAAAATTAGGAGTTATGTTAGATGTCTTACGTAGCATTATATAGAAAATTTAGACCGGATTCTTTCGATGAAGTTAAGGGCCAGGAGCCCATTGTACAGGCACTGAGAAATCAGATTCTTTACGATCATGTTGGCCATGCTTATCTTTTCTGTGGAACCCGTGGTACTGGTAAGACGACCCTGGCAAAGCTTCTTGCCAAGACGGTTAACTGTGAGCATCCAGTGAATGGAAATCCTTGCGGGGAGTGTGAATCCTGTAAGGCGGTTGCCAGTGGCAGATCCACCAATGTAATTGAAATTGATGCGGCTTCCAACAACGGTGTAGACAATGTGCGTCGTATTAATGAGGCGGTTCAGTATTCGCCAGCATCTGGCAAGTACCTGGTCTACATCATCGACGAGGCCCATATGATGTCGCCTGGCGCTTTCAATGCCTTGCTTAAGACTTTGGAGGAACCACCTGCTCATGTAATTTTTATTCTGGCCACAACAAATGACCAGAAGATTCCAATCACTATTCAGTCTCGTTGTCAGCGTTACAACTTCCACCGTATTTCCGTGGAAACCATTGCTGCCCGTCTTAGTGATCTGATGAAACGTGAAAACGTGGATGTGGAAGAGGAAGCGATTCGCTATATCGCAAGAGCTGCGGACGGTTCTATGCGTGATGGACTTTCTATTTTGGATGAATGTATTTCTTCCTCCCTTGGTGAAAAGCTGACTTTTGAAAATGTACTGCGCACAGTTGGTGCAGTGGACATTGACGTATATGTAAAACTCATTCGTGCTCTGCAGAACGAAGATGTGGAAGCAATCTTAGACCTCATCAATGAATCTGTTTGGCAGGGTCGAGACTTAACAAAATATGTAGATGATTTCATCTGGTTCTTACGAAATATGTATTTCCTGAAACTGAGCCCAAATCTGGCCGAGGAACTGGACCTGACCAAGGAGGATGCATCCATTGTGGCATCCCTTGGGGAGGAAGTGGGAACCAAAACCATCACCTGGTATATCCAGCAGATGCAGGCCCTGTCTGCAGACATTCGCTATTCCACAATCAAGCGAGTAACTCTGGAAATGGGCATGCTGAAACTCATGCATCCAGAAACAGAACAGAACTTCATATCCCTTGCCAGCCGCCTGGAAAAACTTGAGGCAAAGGCTGCCAGAGTGGATGCTGACATGAAGAACATCAAGGCCAATGGCGTGGTTGTTTCTTCCGCCAGTGCAGATGGAATTGCCGCATCTTCTGTGGAATCTTCCATGAGCCCAGAAGAAGAGAGTAAGGCAATTCAGGAAAATCTGAAGGCAAAGTATCCTCCGGCAGTTTATGAAGAACTGATTGCTCTGGCCCAGGACTGGAAGTCAAAAGTTATCTATAGCATACAGAAACCAGCCAGAGATTTTCTGATGGATGCATCCATTGCACCGGATGAAAATTTCAAGGATCAAAATGATGTGCCAAGCCTGAAACTGGTATATACATACCCAGCCAATGCCCATGCACCAAAGGGACTCGTTTATTATGAGAATCCAAAGAATCTGGAAAGACTGGAAAATATGGTATCTGAACTGATTCAGAAGCAGGTACATTTCAAGGTGGAAGCCAGAAAGACTGGTAGCGCAGATGGCATTGATATGCAGTTCGATGCACTGAATAAAATTCATTTCGATGACATTGTTATCGAGGATGAATAGAAAAATTCACAAGAGAATGAGACTGGCAGAGTAGAAGGTCTGCGCAGTTCATTTGCAAAGTTTGTTAATAAAATCGATGATAAATTGATTTTTATGATAAAGAAAACAATATTCAAAAGGAGATTTTAATAATGGCAAAAAGAGGTGGATTTCCAGGAATGATGCCTGGTAACATGAACAATCTGATGAAGCAGGCACAGAAGATGCAGAAGCAGATGGAAGAAACTCAGGCAGCTTTAGAGGAAAAGGAATACGAAGCTACAGCAGGTGGCGGCGTTATCACGGTTAAGATTAATGGTAAGAAGGAAATCACAGAAGTAAAGATTGATCCAGAAGCAGTTGATCCAGATGATGTGGAAACACTGGAAGATCTTGTAGTTGCTGCAGTAAACTCAGCAATTCAGATGCAGGCAGAAGATGAAAAGTCATCTATGAGCAAGATTACTGGCGGTATGGGAGCTATGGGAGGCCTCTTCTAATGGATTTATACGGCAAAGAAGTCAGCCGTCTGATTGAGGAACTGTCACACCTGCCAGGTATTGGAAGTCGTA
>Ga0129311_1000327_pt1 | contig 44328 bp, 40 predicted proteins | sample Go1ome_FD_94435 | JGI IMG/M metagenome (GOLD analysis project Ga0129311, IMG submission 94435) | Western lowland gorrila individual fecal microbial communities from Wisconsin, USA - Go1022B metagenome | ecosystem: Host-associated > Mammals > Digestive system > Large intestine > Fecal | place...
TCTGAACATTGCAGGTGACGGTATTATGGGTATCGTGGAGATTCCGAAGATTGATATCAAGCTTCCAATCTACCATACCACCAGGGAAGATGTCTTGCAGGTGGCAGCCGGACATCTGGAAGGAAGTTCCCTTCCGGTAGGCGGAGCCAGCACCCATGCAGTTATTTCAGCGCACAGAGGCCTGCCGAGTGCATCCCTTTTCACAGATCTTGACAAACTGGAAGAGGGCGACCATTTCCTGATCCATGTTTTAAATGAGACGTTGTGTTACGAAGTGGATAAGATTTCAGTAGTCAAACCGGAGGAGACTTCCGGGTTGGTAGTGGAAGAAGGCAAAGATCTGGTGACACTGCTCACCTGTACACCGTATGGTGTCAACACGGAGCGATTGCTTGTCAGAGGACACCGTGTGGAATATGTGGAGCAGGAAGTCGAAGCAGAGAAGACGCTTTTCAGCGGTATCAGCATACACACCAATTATTTGTTGTGGGTAATCCTAGGATTACTTGTGACGGCAGCATTTATTGTGGTATTATATAAGAAAGAACAGAAGTTAAAGAAGCGCCGTGCCGAACAGGCAGCAGACGGACAGGAGGCACCGGTAGTCCAAGACAGGACAGTGACCGGGGATGCCGATACGGAGACTGAGAAGAAGGAGTAGAAGCTCATGAAGAAGAAGATTTCCGCCATCCTGTTTGGGCTATTGTTTCTGGTGGGATTTGGCATTCTGGTCTATCCGACGGTATCCAATCAATGGAACACTTACAGACAGAGTCAGCTGATCAGCAACTATCAGAGTGTCGTGCAGGATATGACACCTGAGGACTTTACACAAGAGTGGGAAAGGGCCGAAGCCTTCAATGCGACAATCACCCAGAACAACCTATACAGTGATGTGTTTGGCGAGAGTACAACAGATTTACAGAGTACGGAATACTGGAAGATATTGAATGAAGCTGGAGACGGCATCATGGGTTATCTTTCTATTCCGAAGATCAATATCAAACTGGCGATATATCACGGGACAGCCGATGATGTGCTGCAGACAGGTGTGGGCCATTTAAACGGTACGAAGCTTCCGATTGGCGGTGAGAGTACCCACTGCGTGGTAGCTGCTCACAGAGGACTTCCCAGTGCCAAGCTATTTACCGATATTGACCAGTTGAGAAATGGTGATAAGTTTTATATCCATGTGTTAGATCAGATCCTGGCCTACGAAGTGGATCAGATTCTGCCGATGGTAGATAAGGATGATCATGAGACACTGGAGAATGCATTGAAGATTGAGGAAGGCAAAGATCAGGTCACATTATTTACCTGTACACCGTATGGTGTCAATTCCCACAGACTCCTTGTCAGGGGAACGAGAGTGGCTTACAACGGTGAGGAGGACAAGGAGGCAACGATTTCCGAGTCCATGGTCGAATCGATTAAGAATTACTATATGATCTATACAATTCTTGGTCTGGCCGTCACCTTACTGGTGATCCTGCTTTTGAGATATTTATCAAAAAAGAAGAAAAATAAACAACCTAAAGAGTAATCTGGATTTGAAGAGGGAGGTTATGAAGCGATGATGAAAAAGAGTATAAAAAAGAGCTGCGCATTATTGATCGCATGTGCCCTTACGTTATCAGCATTTGCGGTTCTGCCGAAAGCAAATGCGGCGAATATGGTGGACACCGGCAAAAAGGATTGCTCCATAGATTTTAAGACCGGCGGTGATGACAAGGTCAGTGCAGATCTGGGTACAACAACGGTGGATGTGAAGCTGTATAAGGTGGCGGATATCAGTGAAGTCGGAGACTACACCGCATCCGGAGATTTTGCACAGCTGGACGTTTCCGCGCTGGATGCATCCGATAGTACATCCGCAGATGAATGGCTGAAGCGGGCCACAGAGGCGGCCGGTATGGTGACAGACAGTACGAAGCCGACAGCAGAGGTTTCACTGACAGATGGTGAAGGAAAGGCCGAGGATCTGGCCACAGGACTTTACCTGGTACTGGCGGATAAGGCACAGACAACGAATTATGAGTACACATTTACACCGTATCTGATCTCCCTGCCGAATAATTATTATTATCAAACAGGCGATGATGAATGGGTATATGAATTGTCAGAAGTAGTTCTCAAGCCGGAACAGACACCGAGATACGGTTCTCTGGTGATCGACAAGACGTTGAGAGATTTCAATGCCACATCCGGTGCTCAGGCAACATTTGTTTTCCAGATTGATATTACAACCCTGGAGGGTAAAACAGAGAGCAGAGTTGAAGCGATGACTATGGGAGCAGATGAGGGATCACAGCAGCTGACTATTGATCAGATTCCGGCAGGTGCATCAGTCAGAGTCAGAGAGACATACAGCGGCGCAAGCTACACACAGGTTTCCGATGATCCGGATGATGTGACGATTTTTGCAGATGAAGCGGTCCGCGTTTCATTTGAGAATGCACACGATGGCCGTCCAAACGGCGGTTACGGCGTGAAGAATAATTTCAAACTTGATGAAAACAAACAGTATCAGTACACTGGCGATAATGTCAGCACAGACTAGGAAGGGGGAACGATAAATGAAAAAGCAATTGAAGAAGCCGTTTTTGATGATGGCAGTGACAGCGCTTGTTCTTGTGGGTACCCTGAAGGTGGGCGGTGCGATGGCTTATTTCACTACCTATTCAACTGCCAGCGGTTCTGTTCAGATGAATATGGGATTTACACAGACAATCCCGCATGAAGAAGTGGACAGCAGAGGCAAACATGTTTCAGTTGAGAATACAGGCGATTATGATTGCTTTGTCCGTGTGAGAGCGTTTGCGCCATCTGATATCACGCTGAGTTATCAGCCGGAGGATTCAGGATGGACAGACGGCGGCGATGGTTTCTGGTATTACGACCAGATTCTTCCGGCAGGTGAGACAACAGCAACGAAGCTGAATGTCAGCTACACGTTCCCGGCAACAGACAGTGAGGATGCACCGGCAGAATTCAATGTCATTGTTGTGGAAGAGTGTACACCGGTGCTTTACAAAGCAGACGGAACCGCTTATGCAGACTGGAACAATGTGATCACAGCAGATACAGCAGAATAGAAGGAGGGCTATCATGAAGAAGAATAAGATTTTATTTCCGAAAAAAGTTGCCCTGCTTCTGGGAGCAGCGGCAGTACTTTTACTTGGCAGTACAGTGGGCAGCACAAGAGCTGCGCTGACTTACTACAGTGAGAACTATTCCGCACAGATGAATCTGAAGCATATCGGTGTTTCTCTGGTGGAGAACGGCCAGGTTGTCAGCAGCAGAGATTATGTTTCCGGCAATGAGTGGAGCGGCAATACAGAGGGCAAGCTTCTGGCCAATATGCTTGGTGAGAATGAGAAGTTTACACCGGGCAAGCAGTATGATGAAGCCATCAGCGTGACCAACAGCGGCGATATTGATACATTTGTCAGAGTCATTATCACAAAGAGCTGGAAGGACAAAGAAGGCAGGAAGAATGCAGAGCTTTCACCGGATCTCATTGAGCTGAATGTTCCGGAGAACAGCGGATGGGTGGTTGCCGAGGATCAGTCCACACCGGAACGTATGGTGCTTTATTATACAAAGGCACTGGCACCGGGAGAGACTACACCGGGACTTTCTGATACGATTCGTATCGATGAGTCCGTGGCACAGCAGGTGAACAAGGTGACAGATGGTTCCACCATTACTTATCAGTACAAATACAACGGTTATTCATTCAATCTGGATGCAGAAGTTGATGCGGTTCAGACGCACAATGCCAAAGCGGCTATCAAGAGTGCCTGGGGCGTGGATGTCAGCGTATCCGATGATGAATCCAGCATTGGTTTTTAATAGGAGGTACAGAGTATGAAGAAGAAGATTTTGTGCCTCATGATGGCAGCGATTCTGGCAGTTGGGGCACCCCTTACAGCATTTGCCAGAGATTATCAGGGCGCTGACGGATGGCAGGCAACATTTGACGGCAGCAAGCTGAACAGTAATTTCAAGGATGAAGATGTGACGGATTCTATGTCTGAGATCCAGCCGGGTGACAGTATTACACTGCATGTTCAGCTGACGAATCAGGACAGCAGCAATACAGACTGGTATATGACCAATGAAGTCCTTCAGACATTGGAGGATGCACAGGCTTCCGCATCAGGTGCGGCTTATGAATACCGTCTGACCTATGTGGACAGCAAGAACAAAGAAACAGTTTTATATGACAGCAGCACAGTGGGCGGCGAAGGCAGTTCCGCGGCCGGTGAAGGTCTGAAACAGGCGGATGCCTCACTGGATGAATATTTCTATCTTGGCAGACTGGCCAAGGGTGAAAGCGGTACTGTTTATCTGAAAGTCGGCGTGGAAGGCGAGACAGGTAATAACGGCTACCAGCAGACACTGGCGAAGCTTCGTATGACTTTCGCGGTTGAGAAGGTCAAAGAGGGCAAGACCATTGAGAAGAACACCGTGATCGAGAAGAAGGTGCCTCAGAAGAACAATCTGACAACCTCCAGAAAAGCTGTTAAGACCGGTGATACATCCAATTTGCTGATGTATTCGGTGATTGGTCTTGTAGGCGGTCTGATCTTCCTGATCGTAGGCATTATCCTTTTGAATAATTCAAGAAAAACAAGACAGCACAGGGAAGGAGAGAACTAAGATGAAAAAATATAAAAAATTATTTGTATCTCTTCTTGCAGCAGCAGTGCTGACGGTTGGTTCTGCATTCAGCGTTATGGCGGCAGATACATATACCTACAAGGTAACGGTATATGCGGGCAATAAAGGCACGATTGACGGACAGGAACAGAAAGAGATCACAGGTCTTTCCTTTGGTTCACAGGTTATCCTGGATATCAACAGCGTCAAGGTAACGGATGATAAGTATTATGTTAAAGGTTTCCGTCTCAGCGGACGTGACAATGAAGAAGCTCTTGCCACACCGACCATCGAGGTGGACGGCGATGTGGATTACGTTGTCGCATACGGCATCAAAGGCGATATGGTGGCTTACACAGTGAACTATCAGGATGCCGATGGCAAGACCCTTGCAGACAGCCAGACATTTTATGGCAATGCCGGTGATAAGCCGGTGGTTGCTTATAAGTATATTGAGAATTATATCCCTCAGGCTCTTGCATTGACCAAGACTTTGAGCGATAATGAAAGCGAGAATGTATTTACATTCACCTATACGCCTGGTGAGACAGATCGTATTGTTGAGACAACAACAACTGTGACAACTATTGTTCCGGGTCCAACAACGACGACAACGACAACAGGAACCACCGGTACAGGTACAACAGGAACCGGCACGACGGGAACAGGTACAACCGGTACGACGGGAACAGGTACGACAGGTACAGGAACCGGTACAGCTGCGAATGGTACAAACGCAGCGAACAATGCGGCAGGCGGCAATACGGCAGGCGGCAATACGGCCAATGGTGCCAATACCAATGCAGGCGGTACGACAGACAATCAGAATAACGGTCAGGATGCCGATAATCAGGATAACCAGACGACAGATATTCCGGATAATCAGGTACCGGAGACACTGGTAGACCTGGATGACGATGAAACACCAAAGTCCAATATTGATGCAGAAGACGGCAGCAATACATTGCCGATGGTAGGCGGTGCAGCCGTTGGTATTCTTTCTGTAGCAGCGTTGGCAGCATTGTTTGTTTATCTGAAGAAACGTTCAAGATAGACATTATTGAAAGACAAGTAACAGCAGGCAGTACTGTTTGGAATAGAACAGTACTGCCTGCTGACAAAGGAGAATTTGATTTTGGCTAGACGCAACAGGCAGAAGAAAAGCCCGGTGGCTGCGGTATGCAGTGTACTGGGCACTCTTTTATTAATCATCATTGTGGCGGCATATCTTCCAATTACGGTTCCGAGAGCTTTCGGCTATGAGATTTACACAGTGATCAGCGGCAGTATGGAACCGGCGATACCGACGGGCAGTCTGGTGTATGTGAAGTATATCCAGCCGGAAGAGATCCAGACAGAGGATGTTATTGCTTTCTATGGAACGGATGCGGATGGTTCTATTGTCACTCATCGTGTGGTATCCAACAGTGCGGCTATGGGTAATTTTATCACGAAGGGCGATGCCAACAGCGATAATGACATGAATCCAATCCCATATGCGAATTACATAGGAAAGGTGCAGTTGTCTGTGCCGAAGCTGGGAGGCATCTTCCAGACAATCACCGGTACAAACGGCAAGATTGCAGCGGTTTCCATGATCGGATTGGCCATCGTGCTGGAGATACTGGCGGCGGTGCTGCAGGGGAAGAGAGAAAAAGAGGAATAACAAGAGGCTGGACGCTGGTAGATTTGGCGTTCAGCCTTTTTTTTGATTTGATTCTGACAGGTCAGCTTTAGACATATCTTGCAGATTTGAATGAGCAGGCACAAAACAGATTGCAGTTCATGTGAATACAGATGTGCTGCTTCTTTATTATGATATTGGTTGCGTAATCAACGAACATAAATCATGGGGCAACAAATTTATTGACAACCTTGCATCAGATATTCGGATTGCTTTTCCGGAAAGCAAAGGCTATTCTGTTCGTAATTTGAAGTATATGGCAAAATTCGCAGAGACTTATTCAGACCGAGAATTTGTGCAACAAGTTGTTGCACAAATTCCCTGGGGACACAATATTGTTCTTCTGAATAAGATCGCTGATATGGATGAACGCAAATGGTATATTGAAAAGTCAGCAGAAAACGGTTGGTCTCGAAATGTTCTTGTCCATCAGATTGAAAGCAAATTGTATCAGCGGCAGGTTCTGGCGGATAAAGTTACAAATTTTGGGCACCGTTTACCATCTCCGCAAAGTGAACTTGTCTAGAAATCCGTAAAAAAAATACGGATAAACTTGATGTTTTTTGCGGATAATCATATAATAGAGAAAAGGAAGGGAGAGTGAATAGTGTGTTAGAGAAATTCAGTGTTGAAAATTTTAAGGGATTTAAAGATAAACTTACATTTGATATTGGTTCGCCAAATAATTATAGTTTTAATTCGGAAATTATTGAAAATGGATGTGTAACAAAGGGAATTATTTATGGAATTAATAGCTGTGGTAAATCCAATTTAGGATTGGCGATTTTTGATTTGATTACACATTTGACGGAGAAGCAGAAACTCCTTTCAAGTTATGATTTTTATCTTAATATGAGCGGCAGAAAAACGTTCGCTGAGTTTGAGTATACATTTAGTTTTGAAGATCATGAGGTGATTTATAAATACTGCAAATCAGACGTGAATATTCTGAAGAATGAAAGCCTTTTTATTGATGGGAAAGAGGTTATTTATTATGATTTTTCTTTAAGAGATGGTTTTACTTTATTGGAAGGTTCGAATACATTAAATGCTTCAATTAAAAATGAAAGTCCGATATCCCGTGTAAAATATGTCAATAATAATTCAATTCTTACAGATAACACACAAAATCGTATATTTAAGAAGTTTATAGATTTTGTGGATCGTATGCTGCTGTTTTATTCTTTGGACAGCAGAGGGTATGAGGGCTTCATGAATGGAAGTGAGAGCATCGCAGAGGGAATTGTCAATAATGGGAAAGTAAAAGATTTTCAAGATTTTTTAAAGGAAAATGATATTGAATATGATTTATATGGATGCGAGGTGGATGGAAGAAAGGCTATTTATTGCCATTTTGACAATCGAGATGCAGATTTCTTTAAAATTGCGTCAACGGGGACAAGGTCTCTTGCATTATTTTATTATTGGTATATTAGAATGGAGAAGGCTTCTTTTGTTTTTATTGACGAATTTGATGCGTTTTATCATTATGAATTGTCCGAATCAGTGGAAAAAAGACTCAGACGAATCAGAGGAGTACAGATATTTACAACGACTCATAATACAGACCTTATGAGCAATGATCTTCTCAGGCCGGATTGTTATTTTGTGCTTAATAATAATACTATAAAAGCAATTTCTGAATTAACGGAGAAAGAATTACGGCAAGCTCATAATCTTCAGAAAATGTATAAGGCAGGTGCATTTAATGGCTAATAGCGATTATAAAGCTTTTATTGTTGAAGGAGAGGCAAGAGAACCGCTGATTATAGCTAATATTTCGAAGGTATTCTTTAATCATGGCAATTTTGAGATTATTACGCTTCCGGCAGGTGAGAATATTTATATGCTTTGGAAGAAATTAAAGGATGATGACTTTGATACCGATATTATAGAAGTTCTTCGGGAAAGTAATAAAGGAATCAGAGAACAGTTGGCGAATTTAACAAGAGATGATTTCTCGGAAATATATCTTTTCTTTGATTACGATGCACATCAGACGAATTTAGGAAAATCAGATGATGAAAATGTGGTGAATCAAATGCTTGAAAGTTTTAATAATGAAACAGGTATTTGTATTAAGTGCTTTTCCGGAATTTTTGGTGGATTATTTTGGTTTAAAACTCTGGAAAACTTGTGTGAAACATACAACAAATAAGCTTTATAATCAGAAATGTCAGAACAATTAGTTTATTACTGTGTAAGCAGCTGCGAAAACCATCGCTTTATGAAGATGGTTTTCGCAGCATTTTTTTATCCTTTGAATGAGATTACAAAGAAAAATGTGTCTACTTTGTTTGTTTTTTTGCTGAGGTAGTGTATAATAAAATTACAGGATTCTTCTTGCCGTTTGAAGCAGGAGGAATCAGATGAAAAAATTACAGGACTTAACGATTAAAGATGCTTTTATGTTTGCGGCAGTTATGTCCGATGCAGAACAATGCAAGCTTTTACTAGCACTTATACTTGAGATGGATATTTTAGAGGTAGATGTTGTTGCTGAAAAGAGTCTCAGTTATCATCCAGAATATCATGGTGTGCGGCTGGATGTGTTGGCGGAAGAACGAGGAATGCACCGACGATTTAATGTGGAGATGCAAGTCAAGACAGAGACTGCATTGAGCAAACGAAGTCGTTATTATCATGCACAGATGGATATGGATGCATTGTTGACTGGTGAGAGTTACGATAGACTGCCGGATACATACGTTATTTTTATTTGTGATTTTGACCCGTTTGGTGACCAGTTGTATCGATATACAGCCAGAAATATGATTTATGAAACGAATAAGCTGTTGACTGATGGCAATCATACGATTATTCTCAGTACAAAAGGGAAAAATCTTAATGATGTACCGATACAGTTAGTGAATTTTCTGGAATATGTCGGGCAAGATACTGATAATGTAGAAACGGATGATGCTTATTTGCGATTGTTGCAGGAACGGGTTAAAAGCATTAAGCAAGACCGTGACTGGGAGGGAAAATATATGCTGCTGCAGGAAATGATGAGTGAAGAACGGATGGCAGGCCGAAAAGAGGGCCTGGAGATTGGAAGGCAGGAAGGACTTGAAGCTGGAAGGCAGGAAAGTCTGGACAAAATGAATCAGTTGATTATTCTTTTATCAGAGCAGAATCGAAAAGATGACATTATAAAAGCGGCTAATAATAAGGAATTTCAGGAACAATTATTCAGGGAATTTCATCTTTAAACAGTTAAAGAATGGATGATATTAACGAATGATAAAATTATAAAGAATATAGAAAATGTGAACAGGTTACTTAGTTGTTCGGCAAGAAGAATTCTGTTTACAGAAGAGAAAGCCCGTATTTTCCAGTTTGACAAATTTGGCTGTATGGAAAACACGGGTTTATTTTTATAGCCTTTTTTTCAGCATTTCCGGATTGGATGCGTAGGTCAGCGCAGTTTCCTTTGTAATGATGCCCTGTTTACAGAGGTTCATCAGACTCATATCCATGGAGATCATATCATCTTTGGCCGATGTGGCAATGAGGCCGTCGATCTGGTGGACTTTGTTGTCGCGGATCATATTGCGGATGGCCGGTGTGACGCTCATAATTTCGAAGGCAGGTACCATTCCTCCGTCTACCGTCGGCACAAGCTGCTGTGAGATGACGGCATTTAAGACCATGGACAGCTGAACGGCGATCTGATGCTGCTGGTTTGGCGGAAAGACATCGATGATTCGGTCGATGGTATTGGCTGCTCCGATGGTGTGCAGCGTGGAAAAAAGGAGATGACCGGTCTCGGCGGCTGTCATGGCAACGCTGATGGTCTCATAGTCACGCATTTCGCCCAGCAGGATAATATTCGGGCTCTGGCGCAGGGAGGCCTTCAGAGCGGTGACATAATTGTCCGTATCAATCTTGATCTCTCGCTGACTGACAATGCTCTTGTTGTGACGGTGCAGGTATTCCAACGGGTCTTCCAGGGTAATAATATGCGTATTCCGCGTGTTGTTGATGCGGTCGATCAGGCAGGCAAGGGTGGTGGACTTGCCGCTGCCGGCGGAGCCGGTGACAAGGATCATGCCCTTGGTGTGATCGGCAAACTGCATGACAGCTTCAGGAATGCCAAGTTCCTGTGGGTTCGGCAGCTGGAATGTGATGACACGGATAACGGCTGACAGAGCGCCGCGCTGTTTGTAGGCACTGACACGAAAACGGGAAACTCCGGGTATGGCAAATGAGAAATCATCATCACCATGGACCAGCAGATTCATCATATCACGGTCTCCGGCCATGCCATAGATTTCATTTAATAATGCTTCAGTTTCTTTCGGGAAGAGTTTTTCTTCCTGTGTCTGAATGATATTGCCGTTTTTTCTGCATGAAACAGGAAGTCCGGCTACGATAAAAATATCCGAAACATCTTCTCTGACGGCCTGTTCAAGTATTTCTCTGGCGTTCATAAAAATCTCCTTTGGTTTTTGCTAAAATTTATTTCATTAAATTCAAAGTCTGATCGCCGTTCCACTCACCGGAAGACTGAACCTGCCACTGTGAAATGCGGTAGTAGGCCTCCCCTTTGGCAGGCGCTGCGGCCAGTGTCAGCGTGACACAGAGGTTCTGTTTGTCATCGATGGCGACCGCATAGGAAACGGTTGGTTCACTCTGTGTAAAATCCATGGAGAGCTGCAGTTGTTCGCGGCTATTGAGTGCTGTCAATTGGGTCTCGATTTCAGTGAAGACAGCGGCAGTGTCTGACAGCTGCCAGGCGTCGGCCAGGACGGCATCAATCTCATCCAGGGTGCTTTCTGCCGTATTGCAGGCCACATAGTAGTTTGTTTTGTGATGGGCCAGTTTCTCTGCAAAGTCGGCATCACTTTTGGCGCTGGTCAGTGTCAGGATGGCAAAGGTCACCAGACAGAGGATCAGGAAGATGACAAGGAGAGAAGAGGCGCCGATGTTAAAAAAAGGTGCCGGGGCTTTTTCTGACTGCTTTCTCATGATTCGGCCCTCCTTTGTCGGTGCTTAGTGACATCCAGTGTGTAGATATTCCGGTTGTCAGCGATGGTATCCATGGAAATATGGGCCTTCAGAAGGGTATCTTCCGGTTCATAATGGACGGTCAGGACATAAACGGCATCCGCTTTTTCACAGGATGCATAGCTGCTGTCATAGTAGGCTGTGTCATCCTGCCATGCATCATTGGATATCTGTGTGGACGGATCAGACGCTGTATCACCGGATGAAGCTGCTGTATCATCGGATGAAGCTGCCGTAGCTGGATGCAGAGTGCCGGCTGAAATCTGTTCGGCCATACTGCTGACTTCATTGACGGCGAAATTCAGATCTCTGGCATCCTGGCTCATCAGATGGGCTTTGGTAAAAATCTGGATGCAGAGGGCACTTGCAACGGAAAAAAACAGAACGGCAAGTATAAGTTCCAGAAGAAACAGACTGGATGTATTATTGTGACGTTGATATTTCATATGAATCCTATTCCTTTCCCGTGACAGGTTCTATGACTGACTGTGGATGCTGATATAGGACGCAACGGTGTGTCCCTGCGTATCGGTACATGTCAAATGCAGGAGATCCGATTGAGACATCTCCATATCCAATGCCTGCAGCGGCAGAATGACTTTGCCTGAGCCGGCATCGACATTTGCACCGCTTTTGGTGTACAATTCCATCAGATTCCCCTCACTGACATAAATATAAGTGACATATTCTGTGTCGTTGTAATGCTGCTTCAGAATCAGTGCCTGATGGCCGTCAAAACTGCCGATAGATACGGCACCTTCGGTATCGTTCTGGTGAATCTTCTCAGTAATATAGGAAAGAGAAGTGTTGGCGTTAAAGTTCAGGGCCGAGTTCTCAGTGGTTGTACGGTAAACATTCGTGGCCAGCAGAAGCACTGTCAGGGCCGATACCGTGAAAACAAAATACAGGGAGATGGGAAATAAAATATCAATGATATGGTGTTTCCTGGATTGAAATCTCATTTGCCTGCCCCCTTTTCAATGATGGTCACATCCGGATAAATATTGGCACCGACGGTCTGATAATCTACGAAAAAGAGGTCTTCGTCATAGGTCAGACCATAATGCGTTTTCAGGTCTTCCAGACTTTCGGGATATGTGCCTTCCGTTGCATAGCAGTAGACGATGCTGCGGTTCAATGCCCGCTCCAGGCTTTCTTTCTGATGACGGCGGGTGCTGTCCGAAAATGAATCAATGCCGGAGATAAAAAGCAGAAGAATGACCAGAAAAACACAAATGGACAGAAAAACCCGGCGGTTTTTCCGGCTTTTCTTTTGATTTTGAAATCGTACCATAAGTGGGCCTCCTGACTTAGATGCTGGACATGATTCCGACGAGCGGAAGCATAACGGACAGTAAAATGAAACCGACAACAAGTGAGAGCGCAATGACAAGGGTTGGCTCTAAGATGGATAATGTATTGCTCATACGGTTATCCAGATCCTCCTGATAGAGTTCAGCAATATCGGACATCACCTGATCCAGTGAGCCGGTTTTGAAGCCGATGGAAGCCATACGGGCATAGACGCCGGTGAAAATACCTGTCTGATGGAGTGCAGCTGTAAAATCTGTACCGTTTTCCAGTAATTGTTCGCATTCGGTCAGCTCTTTCTGAAAGGCTTCATCATCATTTAATTCGCGGACAAGGCTCAGACATTCTTCGGGAGCCATGCCACTTTTGAGAGTCAGCGCCATGCCGCTGGCAAACCGGCAGGATGCAATATCATGATGCATGCGTCGGATGGCAGGAATATGGCTGCCGAGGCTTCTTAAGAAAGCGGCACCTTTGGCGGTGTGGTTGTAGGCAAAAAAGCCGATGACGATGACTGCAAGAACCGCAATGAATACAACGGAATAGCGGTTGATGGTATTGCCCAGGTCCATCAGAACTCTGGAAAATCCGGACATTTCCGAACCGAGCTGAATGAATACCTGATTGAAGATCGGCATGACTTTGATGATCAATACGAGGATAACAACGATCATCATGCTGATAATGATCATAGGATAAGTGACTGCACTGCGGATCGTTCGGGCAATGGTATCTTCACGGGCATAGTGGTCGCCGAGGGCGGCCATGACATCGTCCAGTGTTCCGGTCTCTTCACCGATCCGGACCATACGTGTCATATAAGCCGGAAAAAGCTGTGTCTGTTCCAATGCTTCGTTCAATGAGCCTGTTTCCTGAAGATTCTCTGAGAGTGCGTTGAGAATGGCTTTCTCTTCCTCTGAAGATGCATCCTCCAGCATGATAGAAATCCCTTCCAGAGCAGAGATACCGGAACGCAGGATCAGAGATAACTGGCTGCTGAAAGCAGAAAGTTCCGGATTGGAAAGTGGTTTTAATTGTGGTGATTTGTTCATGATCATTCCCTCCATAAATGCAGGATATTGTATAGATCCACAGATTGACAGGAAAACTGTGAATGCAGGATTAATAAGAGTATTTCACGGTATATTTGCTGCCGTCTCCGATATATTTGGCAACGGCTTTGGAGCTGTTGTTGGCGGCCAGGGTCGGATCCATGAGTACCCAGTCTTTGCCGTCAAATTCGATAATATTGTCTACCCATCCGGATTCCGTGAGGTATACGCTGATCCAGGCATGGTAGGCTTCTCCGGAATAACCGACTTCCAGTTTCGTCGGAATGGACTGGGAGCGCAGCAATGCGGCCATCAAAGAGGCATAGTCGAAGCAGATGCCTTTCTTTTCTTCCAGTATCGTGTCAATATCCGGCACATAGTCGGTGGGTGTATTCTCGGCTTTATCGTTGTCATAGGAAATATTCCGGATCACATAGTAATAGCTGTTCTGCACGTAGTCCAGATCGTCGGCAGATTGGTCGGATAATTCTCTGCCCAGGGCGACGACCTGAGAATCACCGGTGAACCAGACATATTGATTCGGATAGAGAAATGGCTTGAATTCATCGCTGAGGCTGACGGAGAGAGCCTGTGAAAAGGCAAGGGCGTAACTGTTGTCAACCACCCATTCATAGACTTTGAGGGTGTAATCGCCATTGCCGCCGGTCAGCGGAAAAGTGTTGTAATCGCTGCCTTTGATGGTGTATGTATAGACGGTACCGTCGGGAATGGTGATCTGGGCCTTGGCCTTCTCAGAATGGCCTGTGTAGCGGACCATCACATACCCATCGGAAATGTTGGAGGCATCGATGGAAACGCTGTCATCACCATAACATGTCTCACCGGATGCGGTGGGAACAAGGGAGGCATAGGCATCGGTACGCTTTTGGCCTGAACTGTCTGCATCTGAACCGGAGCCATCTGCGCCTGAACCGGAACCGCCGGAGCCATCTGCATTCGAGCCGCCGGAGTGGCCGGCGTTTGCTTCTGCCTTCAATGAGGTGCCGCCTGAACAGCCGGTCAGAAGGCAGGAACTGCCAAACAGCAATATCAATATCAGGAAGAACAGGGATGCACGGTATGTGTGCTTTGATCGATTGTGCATGCGTGACCCTCCTTCTGATGATTTTTAAAAACTGTTATCAGTATACCATATATTTAATATGAAAACACCTCTGTTTTTTTGTGGGAAAAATTGTAAATGCCCCATATAGACGAAATAATAGCATAGTATTTTGCGGAAAGCTGTGGTAGAATAAAAGTAATTGCGTATTATCATCTATTTTAAAATCAATTCGGAGGAATTTTATATGCAGAAGTTAACAACAATCAGAGAGATTTTCAGAAATCGCGACAATTATCTCGGTCAGACAGTCGAAATCGGCGGCTGGGTGCGCAACATCAGAGATTCCAAGACATTTGGTTTCCTTGTTGTGAATGACGGTACTTATTTTGAGCCTTTACAGGTTGTTTTCCATGATGCTATGGCGAATTTCAGCGACATCTGCCACCTGAACGTAGGTGCAGCCGTGATCGTTAAGGGCCAGCTGGTGGCTACACCGAAGGCGAAACAGCCATTTGAGATCCAGGCTGAGACAGTTGAGATCGAAGGTGCTTCCACACCGGATTATCCGCTGCAGCCGAAGAGACATACATTTGAATATCTTCGTACACTGACACATTTAAGAGCGAGAACCAATACATTTGAAGCTGTGTTCAGAGTGCGTTCTCTTATTGCTTATGCGATCCATCAGTTTTTCCAGGAGAGAGATTTTGTATACGTGCATACACCGCTGATCACAGGCAGTGACTGCGAAGGTGCCGGCGAGATGTTCCAGGTGACAACGATGGATCTGAACAATGTACCGAAGACTGAAGAGGGCAAGGTTGATTTTTCAGAGGATTTCTTCGGCAAACCAACGAACCTGACTGTCAGCGGTCAGTTGAACGGCGAGACATTTGCTATGGCATTCCGCAATATTTATACATTCGGACCAACATTCCGTGCTGAGAATTCCAACACAACCCGCCATGCGGCTGAGTTCTGGATGATCGAGCCGGAAATCGCTTTTGCTGATCTTCAGGATGATATGGAACTGGCAGAGAGCATGATGAAGTATGTGATCGGCTATGTATTGGAGCATGCACCTGAAGAAATGAAGTTCTTCAACCAGTTTGTGGACAAGGGCCTTCTTGAAAGACTGGAGCATGTGAGAACTTCCGATTTCGGCCGTGTGACTTATACAGAGGCCATTGAACTGCTTGAGAAGCACAATGATGAATTTGATTACAAAGTCAGCTGGGGCTGCGACCTTCAGACAGAGCATGAGCGTTATCTGACAGAGAAGATCTTCAAACGCCCTGTATTTGTGACAGACTATCCGAAGGATATCAAGGCATTCTATATGAAACAGAATCCGGACGGCAAGACAGTTGCTGCTATGGATATGCTGGTACCTGGTATCGGCGAGATCATCGGCGGCAGTGAGCGTGAGAATGATTACGACAAGCTGCTGACACGTATGAAAGAACTTGGCCTGAAGGAGGAAGATTACAGCTTCTATCTTGACCTGAGAAAATACGGTTCAACCCGCCATGCAGGTTTTGGCCTCGGTTTCGAGAGATGCGTGATGTACCTGACAGGTATGGGCAATATCAGAGACGTTATCCCATTCCCACGTACAGTCAACAACTGCGAATTGTAATTTTTACTTCTTTAAAACAGGAGAAATGCTATGGGCGAAATGTTGAATGACCTGATTTTTAGTGTGAATACCATTCTGCCTGTTTTTATTGTTGTTGCGATCGGCTATTTTATGCGGCGGAGAGGAACCGTCGATGAGCATTTCGTCGGTTCTATTTCCAATGTTGTATTTTATTATGCACTTCCGGCCCGGATGTTTCTGGACGTGGCCGGAAGTGATTTTACTGAGCTGATGAATCCCCGATTTATCCTTGTGACAGTCGGCGGAACCATCGGCGTTTTTCTTTTGGCGTGGCTGGTGATCAGCCATTGTATTCATGACGGAAAGAAGATTGCAGCAGCAGTACACAGTGCATACAGGGGCAATTATATTTATATCGGCTTGCCGATCATCGAGAATATTCTTCAGACAGATCATGTGGCTTGTTCTGTGCTTGTGCTGACATTTATTATGCCTGTTTACAATATTCTGGGTGTTCTGATTCTTTCTATATATAGTGGAGATATGTCAGGCATGAAGCCGGGAAAGCTGCTTTTAAATATTTTGAAGAATCCGATGATCCTGGCGGTTATTTTTGGTGTACTCTATGCCATGACCGGGCTTCCGCTGCCTTATGCGGCTGAGAAATCCCTGACTTATCTCGGGGCCATCTCAACACCGATGGCACTGCTGATGATCGGAGCCAGAATGGTGGATAATTCGGTCAAGGGAGAAGGAAAAGCCATCCGTCTGGCACTATTGTTCAAGTTGATCGTTGGGCCGGTTGTGATGACGCTGCTGGCGATTTTCCTGGGCATGCCGACAGAAGAAATCGTGACGGTGTTCGTTCTGTTTGCAGTGCCGACGGCCATGAATGTGTTTATTATGACCAAGAGCATGGGTGGCGACGATGGCCTGGCGGCCAATGCCATACTGGCCTCGGTACCGTGTTCCGTTGTTGTTATGACGATTGGTATTTATCTGATGCGAATAACGGGGATTGTATAAATTTGGAAAGGAAGGTATGCAGGAATGAATGATTTCATACAGAGCAATCATGAAGAAAAGTTTGTCAAAAAGCCGTTGCCTGTGGGGATTTCTGATTATCGTCGGGCATCGACAGAATACTACTATGTGGATAAAACGATGATGATTAAAGAATTTATCGATGAGCGTCCATTGGTGTCTCTCTTTACAAGACCAAGACGTTTTGGCAAAACACTTAATATGGATATGCTGCGTACTTTCTTTGAGAAAACAGAAGAAGATACATCCATTTATTTTAAAGATAAAAAAATCTGGCAGTGCGGTGAGAAGTATCGCAGTTATCAGGGAAAGTATCCGGTTATTTTTCTCACGTTTAAGGATATTAAATTTGGCACCTGGGAAGATACTTTTGAGCAGATTCGTAAACTGATTATGAAGGAAGCCTATAGACATAGGGAGATTCAGACAAGTGAGCGATGCGATGAGTATGACAAAAAAATGTTTGCACGGCTAGTGTCGGAGCAGGCAGACGAGGCAGAACTTTCGGGAGCTTTGGCAGATCTGTCAGCTGCATTGGACAAACATTACGGTATTGCACCGATGATTATTATTGACGAGTATGATATCCCGATTCAACAGGGATATATGCATGGATTTTACGATGAAGTGATTTTGTTTATGAGAAATCTGTTTTCCGGTGGGCTGAAGGATAACAGGCATTTGTCCTTTGGTTTTATGACAGGGATTCTCAGGGTGGCCAAAGAAAGTATTTTCAGTGGCTTAAATAACCTTTCCATCCGTTCGGTGCTTGATAATAAATACAGTGCCTATTTTGGATTTACATCAGATGAAGTCAGAAAAATGGCTGAGTATTATGGCAAGTCAGACAGGTATGAAGAGATTTGTGATTGGTATGATGGCTATCGTTTTGGCAAAACAGAGATTTTCAACCCATGGTCGGTGATTAATTATTTTAATAATGACTGCGCCGCAAGAGCGTTTTGGCAGGCAACAGGCAGTAATGACATTATAGGTGAGATTATACATGAAGCAGACACAGAGGTTTATGAGAAACTGATTGCTTTGCTTGATGGGGAATCCTTTGTGACTTATATTGATACGGATGTTATTTATCCGCAGATTAAAAGAAATCCGTCCAGCATTTACAGTTTCCTCTTGGTTGCAGGTTATTTGAAAGTTATACGTATGGATATAGCCTATAATGGCGATTACATGTGTGAAGTGGCATTGCCGAATAAGGAAATTCGTTATGTCTACAGTAAAGAAATATTGCAGAAGTTGGAAAATATGATATTGCCGTCTACTGTGATTTCTGTTCAGGAGGCTATGTATATTGGTGACAGTGAAATGCTTCAGCAGAGAATACAAACATTGCTGACACAGACGGTGAGCGCTTTTGATACGGCAGGCGAGAATTTTTACCACGGATTTGTGTTGGGGTTGTGCGCATTAGTCAATGATTCCTATGTGACGTCCAATCGCGAGTCGGGTGATGGTAGATATGATATTCAGCTTATGCCAAAGAATAAGCATCTGCCGGGAATCCTGATCGAACTGAAGGCAGAGAAAGACTGTGATGAGAAAGCGTTGAAAAAGTTGTCTCAAAAAGCACTGCAGCAGATTGAGTCTAAAAGGTATGATTCAGAATTGATTAGTAAAGGTATTCATCATATTTATAAATATGGTGTTGCCTTTAGTGGAAAACATGTTTGCGTTTCAGGAAAATAATTAGCTTCCTGGCAGCATTATGAATGAGCCAGGCGCCGGCAGCCATCGCAAGAATGTACAGGAGAATGCCTATCGGACGGCCGAGTATCCGATCGATATCGCCAAAGAGCAGCTGGGTGGACATTTCCCATGGGGAGATATAGAACAGGTTGGCGGCGCTGAAGCGATGCAGGATGCCATTCAGAACTTCGGCTGCCAGACAGAAAAAGGCAAAAAGCGGCAGTGTCTGAAGAAAACCTCTGGTTGTAAGGTCGGCTTCGTGACTGAAAATTATGACGAATCCGACAAAAATCAACATCAGATGCCAAAGGATGCCATGCAGTGTCAGCATCCAGTACGGATGAAAAATGCCGGAGGGGTCGATAAAGGTGGCAACAGCCCCCATCATATTGAAATCAAGCAAAAAGGTACAGAGAATTCTGTGCCTTTTTGCGTTATGTATCATGATCAACAGGGGGCACAGATACATGGGGAGACTGCAAAGTTGAAATGGAAAAATCCACCAGTCATAAACGTGGTCATTGACAACATAAAAATTCATCAGTTGTTTATATAATTCGCCGATCAGAAGAATTATACCGGAAATCAGCATGATTCTGTCAAACTTTCGTTGATGATTTTGATTGTTTTTATTTGGCTGATCTTTAGGAGAGAAAAACCATGCAGCCAAAATAGCCGCAGCGCTTCCGCCAAAGGCTGCGAGCAAATGAAAAGGCCCGTAAAGAACCGGCGGCGTCATTGGCCAGGCTGTCAAGCGAAGAAGATATTCCAAAAAAGACATATAAATTCCTTCTTTCGGGATAGTTAGGTACCTCATAAATGAAAAATTCATTATGAATAAAATTTTATCTGTACATATACACATTTAGTATATCATAATTCAGACAATGTATTCTTCTTGTGAAAACACTTTTTAATATTTTGGGACTGCACTCAAAAAAGTTTTCATAAGTATTTCCTCTGGGAACACTAGGGGATTTTTTATATTTGTGAAAGAATTGTGTTGAATTCTGAAAAAAAATATGATATCTTTTTTGTTATACATATAAAAAACTGTAAAAAGATATATTTATAACGTATTGACGCTTCGAAGTATAAAAGTAATTTGGCGTACAAAAGCGTTTTAGAGCGTACAGTCGCATCATGCAAAAGAAGATATTGACACGATGTGAATAGAGGCTGCAGTTTTATGGATAAATGGAAGGTATGTGATCAGACCATGAATCAGAGTGAGAAAATATTAGAGATCAAAGATTTATGTGTGGAATTTAAGACTGTGGAAGGCACGGTCAAAGCCATTAATCATTTGAATTATACATTACATAAAGGTGAAAAGCTCGGCATTGTCGGCGAGAGCGGGAGCGGTAAGAGTGTTTCTTCTCTCGGTATTATGCAGCTGATTCCGAATCCTCCAGGTGAGATTGTCGGCGGAGAGATTCTTTATAAAGGCAAGGATCTCGTGAAGACATCAGAGAAGGAGATGCAGAAGATCCGGGGAAATGAAATCTCCATGATTTTTCAGGAACCGATGACTTCCCTGAATCCGATCATCAAATGCGGTAAGCAGATTGCGGAGTCGCTTCGTCTCCACCGCGGAATGAATAAGAAGGAGGCCATGGAAGAGGCCATTCGTATGATGCAGGCAGTGGGGATTGCCAACCCGGAAGTGAGGGCCCATGAGTACCCGCATCAGATGTCCGGTGGTATGAGACAGCGTGTTATGATTGCCATGGCGCTGGCTTGCCAGCCGCAGATTTTGATCGCCGATGAACCGACAACAGCCCTTGATGTGACGATTCAGGCACAGATTCTGGATCTGATCAGAGATTTGAATGAGAAGATGAATACATCCGTTCTCTTCATTACCCATGACTTAGGTGTTGTCAGTGAGCTGTGTGATACAGTCATTGTTATGTATACCGGACGAATTGTTGAAAAAGCCCCTGTTCGAGAGCTTTTTAATGATCCGAAGCATCCTTATACAGTCGGCCTGATGAGTGCGATTCCGCGAATTACAAAGGACAGACCGCCGCTGGAGACCATCGAGGGCGTTGTGCCGAACCCGACAGAGCGGATTTCGGGATGCAGTTTCTGGCCGAGATGTCCGCATGCCACAGAACAGTGCAAGCAGGGCGAGCCGCCGGTGGTGCAGCTGTCAGAAGAACGTCAGGTAAGATGCTGGTTGTATGCAGATGCAGCCGAGAAGAAGGAGGGTTAGCTGATGGCAGCAAATGACAAAGAAGTGCTGATGAAAGCCGACCATGTCAAAGTTTATTTTAAAGGCAAGAAAAGGGGTCAGACAGTCAAAGCCGTTGATGATGTATCCTTTGAGATCATGAAAGGTGAGACCTTTGGTGTTGTCGGCGAGAGCGGATGCGGTAAGAGTACCCTTGGCCGAACACTGATCAGACTCCAGCAGCCGACAGATGGTCATATTTATTTAAACGGAACAGATATTGCAGGCTTAAAGGGCGCACAGTTAAAGGAAATGCGCAAGGAAGCACAGATTATTTTCCAGGACCCTTCGGCTTGTCTGAATCCAAGAAGAACCATCAAGCAGATTTTGATGGAGCCTTTTGAAATTCACAATCTCAAAGGCAAGATCGATGTGGATGCGAAGATTATGGAATTGCTGCAGTTGGTGGGGCTGGACAGTTATCATCTGAGTCGATATCCACATGAGCTTTCCGGCGGACAGAAACAGCGTATCGGTATTGCCAGGGCGCTGGCATTGGAACCCCAGATCATTATCTGTGATGAAGCGGTATCCGCACTGGATGTTTCTGTTCAGGCGCAGGTATTGAACCTTTTGCAGGAACTGAAGGAGAAACTGGGATTAACCTATTTCTTCATTTCACATAATCTGAATGTTGTTTATCAGGTCAGTGACCGTGTCGGCGTTATGTATCTCGGCAAAATGGTTGAGATCGCCAATTACGATCAGCTTTATGAAAAACGCTATCATCCTTATACAGAGGCATTGCTGTCAGCGATTCCTCAGGTTGATCAGGAAGAACAGAAAGAGCGTATTCATCTGGAAGGTGAAGTGCCGAGCCCTTATGATCCGCCTTCAGGATGCCATTTCCACACAAGATGTCCGAAGGCCTGTGACAAGTGCAGACAGACAGCACCGAAACTCAAAGAAGTGGCGCCGGGACATTATGTGGCTTGCCATTTGTATGAATGATTTTGAATATTTACAAAATCAGAATACCATTTGAAGCACTGTTTCATTACAGCGGAAACTTAATCTGATGATAATTGCGGAAGCGGCCGACAAACAGGTAGGTATTACAAAACAGAGTATTTCGCAATCACCATACATAAGAAATTTCTATTTAGGAGGTTAAGATTATGAAAAAGAAATTTTTAGCAATGGCCCTGGGCATTGCTGTAGTCTTAAGCTGCACAGCATGCGGCGGCGGTTCATCTGACACAGCAGCACCTGCATCAGGTGAGACAAATGCTGCTTCTTCAGAAGCCGGAAGCGACTCAGCAGCAGGCGGCAGCACAACAGTAACAGTGGCAATCGGTGCCGGATTCTCCACACTGGATCCAGGATATGTTTACGAGAAATATCCGCCGCTTGTTATTAATGCATGCTATGAGAATCTTTTCAAATTCTACAGCAATGATGGTGCAGCAGAACCTTGTCTGGCAGATTCTTATGAATTCTCAGATGACAATAAGACTTTAACAGTTAAACTGAAAGAAAATGTTACCTTTGCAAGCGGCAATAAGATGACATCTGCCGATGTTGCTTTCAGTATTAATCGTTGTAAGAATCTTCAGGGTAATCCATCCTTCATCTGCGATACGATCGACAGCATTGAAACACCGGATGATTACACAGTTGTTTTCCATCTGACACAGCCTGACAGTGCAATCCTTTCCAAACTGACATACAGCTCACTGGCAGTTCTTGACAGCGCAGTTGTTAAGGAACATGGCGGTACAGATGCAGCAGACGCTTCTTCAACAGATACAGCACAGGCTTATCTTGACACAGCAAGTGCAGGTTCAGGTATGTACATCATGACAAGCTATACACCTGATTCTGAAATCGTTCTTGAGAAGAACCCTAACTACTGGGGTGAGTCTACAAATGTTGACAAATATGTCATCAAGATCCAGCCGGATGCCAATACACAGATGATGACATTATCTTCAGGTGACCTTGATATTGCCATGAACATGACAGATGATACAATGTCTGAACTGACAGGCGACAATATTGCCAAGATCAACACTGCAACAAAGACAGTTGGTTTCCTTCTGATGAATATGAACGAAGAATACGGCGGTCCTGTTTCTAATCCAAAGGTACAGCAGGCTATCCGTAAAGCACTGGATTACACAGGTATCCAGACAATCGTCGGTGAAGGTGCAGAGACACCTTACTCCATCATCCAGGATGGTTTCATGGGTGCAAAAGGACAGCGTCCTACAGATTACACTAATATTGACGAAGCAAAACAGCTTTTAGCAGATGCAGGCTATCCGGATGGTTTTGATATCGACATGCCTGTTTGTGACCTTGATATGGAAGGCGTTCTTCTGACAGACCTTGCTCAGAAGGTTAAAGATGACCTTTCTCAGATCGGCATCAATGTCAATATCGTTTCCCAGCCATGGGCAGCAGGTTTTGGCGATGATTACCGTGACGGTAAGATCGGTTTCACAGTTATGTACTGGTCAACAGATTACAACGATCCTAACGTACAGCTTGAGTTCCTTCCGGGTCAGTCCGTTGGTTTAAGAGCAGGCTGGACAACAGATATGGATCCTGATCTGGCTCAGCTTTACACAGATGCACTGAATGCAACAGACAACGATGCACGTATTGCTGTTCTTGAAAAGATTCAGGAAGATACATATGAGAACGGTCCATGGCTTATGATCGCTCAGGCACCTGCACATATTGCATACAACACAAGACTTGACGGTGTCGCTGCTTCAGATCCATATTCACTGGATCTGACACAGATCACAATCAAATAATCCATCATTTTCGGATGATTTCTCCACGGGGCGCGGAAATCGCTTCTGCGCCCTGTGGATTTTAAACAGGACGGCAACAGATGCTGCCGTGAGTCGGCTGGTTCGGGACATTATTTTATGTTCGGAGGCAACAGTTGACTGACGGAAATATCTGTTCATCAGATGTTTGGCAGCAGATAAGCGATGCGCAGTCTGCTGTCGGAAAGCTAAAACGAAAGAGAGAGAGGTGTCGTATGGAACGGCTGAAGTTTATAGGAAAAAGACTTGTATACCTTGTGATCATGCTGTTCGGTGTGGCGACGTTGGTTTTTATATTGACAAAACTGGTTCCCGGCGATCCGGTAACCGCCAATCTGAGCCAGAGAGCATTGGGTGATCCTCAAATTGTGGCCGCCTATAAGGCAAAATACGGACTGGATCAGCCGATTATTGTGCAGTATGTATACTACATGAAGAATCTGCTGCATTTTGATTTGGGTACATCTATCCGTACCAACAATGCAGTTTTAAGTGAATTGGCACGTTGCTATCCGGCAACAATCGAACTGGCAGTATTTGCCATCATTCTGGCAACCCTGTTTGGTATTTTATTTGGTGTGATTTCTGCAATTAAGAGAAATAGTATTCTTGATCAGATCGTGCGTGCGATTTCTGTTACAGGTGTCAGCCTGCCAAGTTTCTGGTTCGCACTGCTTGTATTATATTTCTTTTATTACAAACTGCAGATCTTGCCGGGACCGGGCCGTCTCGGCAATGCATTCAGTGCACCGCAGACAGTAACAGGATTTTTTGTTATCGACAGTCTGCTTGAGGGTGATATTCCGAAGGCACTGGACGCCCTGAGACATCTGATTCTTCCGGGTACAGTTCTGGCTGCCTTTACCATGGGCCTGATTACCAGAACAACACGTTCTAATCTGTTGGATGTTATGTCCACAGATTACATCCGTACAGCCCGTGCCAAAGGACTGTCAAGTGTCCGCCTGATCATCCATCATGCGCTGGGCAATGCACTGATCCCGGTACTGACGGTTATTGGTCTTGGCTTTGGCAACCTCCTTGGCGGTATGGTACTTGTTGAGACAATTTTCAACTGGCCGGGAGTTGGTCAGTTTGCGTATCAGTCTGTCCTGTCCAATGACTATCCGTCGATTATCGGCGTGGCGCTGCTGATTGCGCTGAATTATATGATTATTAATACAGTGGTCGATATCCTGTATGGCATCATTGACCCGAGAGTGAGGTGCAGTTAGATGTTACATTCTTTGAAAAAAATGTTTAAGTCCAATTATCTTTTCACTTTCGGTGTCATCATCTGTCTGTTTTGGATCATCATGGCTATTATCGCCCCTTTGGTGGCGCCTTATGATCCGGTTGTCCAGGATCTGACCCTGAGATTAAAAGCGCCTTCAGCGGCGCATATCTTCGGTACAGATAACTTTGGCCGTGATATTTTCAGCCGTGTGATCTACGGTGGACGTTATTCATTGCTGGCAGGCTGTCTGACGGTTGTGATCGCGGGCTGTATCGGTACGATTTACGGTGCTATTGCCGGTTATGTAGGCGGTGCTGTGGACAATGTCATGATGCGTCTTTCAGAAATGATTCTGTCTTTCCCGTCACTGATCCTGGCAATGATCATCAATGCAGTCATGGGTTCCAACCTGTTTAACACCATGTTTGCCCTTGTTATTGTTGCATGGCCATCTTATGCCCGTGTCATGCGAAGCGTGGTACTGAGTGTCCGTGAAAATGAATACGTTACTGCTTCAGAGGCGTTGGGCGCTTCCAGATTCCGTATCCTGCTGAAGGAAATTATTCCAAACAGTATTACATCTGTTCTGATCATGGCTACAACGGATATCGGTAATCAGATCCTGATGTTCTCCACATTGAGTTTCCTTGGTCTGGGTTCTGCTCCGCCAACACCTGAATGGGGCATGATGGTATCTGATGGTGTTCAGTATTTTAATAAATTCTGGGTGGCAGGATTCCCTGGATTGGCAATCTTTACAATGGCTGTGGGGGCCAACTTCATTGGTGATGGACTCCGCGATCTGCTGGATCCGAAACTGCGAAAACAGTTCTAAAATTATAATTGACACTGCGAAACACAATATTTTACGAAGACCGTTGCCTATTTACAGTTCATAGCAGGTACACTTGCGTTGCCGATTGCTGGTAGCGGTACATAAGGTGGTAAAAGACACCACCTAAGTACCGACCGCAATCGCAGCACCTGCTATGAATCTGTGAATAGGCAGCGGTCTTTTTGATGTGTGTGTGTTTCGCAGCTGGCTATGATAATTTTGATGTGCGGAAGATGAAAATCTGCGGTATGCTTGAGCGTACTATGTTAGATATTTCTGCGTAATTGACAAGTTTGAATGCGGCATGTATCATGTGCTTAGTATCAAAAATGTACTGTAAAGATGGACTTTTATAAAGTGCTTTCAGATGGCTATTAGCTGGTGTATTTTTAATAAAAGTGCAGGAAAATGAAAGGGATCACAGGAGGTTTTGACATGGAATTGAATACAGAGATTTTGATTATCGGCGGCGGCGCGTCCGGCATGGCGGCGGCTGTTGCAGCAGCGGAGATGGGTGCAGAGGTAACGGTTGCGGAAGCGAATGCGGCGGTGGGCGGAAACGGCCTTTTCCCGAGAGGCATTTTTGGTGTGGACAGCAAGATACAGCGCAAGAAGCTTGTTTTTGCGGACAGAGATCAGATTTTCAGGGATTGTATGAATTATTCCCATTGGAAGATTGACGGCAGGATTATCCGTACACTGATCGACAAGAGTGGGGATACCGTCAATTGGCTGATGGACAGAGGGGTTGAATTCTGCGACGTGGTGCATCATATCCCGAACCAGACACCGGAGGTTTTTCATATTACAGAGGCTGAGGAGAATGTGGGGCATTGCGTCATCCGCAATCTGAAAAGAATCTGCGAAGAAAAAGGCGTGCGCATTCTCACAGGCGCCAAGGGTAAAACTTTGCTTAAAGACGAAAAAGCCAGTGTCTGCGGCGCTGTGTGTGAGACGAAGGACGGCGAAGTGGTGATCAAGGCACAGAAGGTGATTCTGTGTACAGGCGGTTTTGCAGGCAACGATGAAATGGTTGAAAAATATTACCCTGGATTTAAGCGTGAACTGGTAGGTCAGGGCGGCGGCATGCGTCATCCGGGAGATGGTATCCGAATGGCTCTTGAGGCGGGTGCGGAAGTGGAAGGCAACTTTACCATGGAAGCGGCAGCACCGAAGATTAAGGGTTATGATGCGCTGAATCTTTTCCTTGGCAAACCATACAATGTGTGGCTGAATCGTTTTGGTGAACGTTTTGCAGATGAAGGGATTGTGTATAATTTCGCAGTATCCTTTAATGCCTGCCTGCGTCAGCCGGATGGTCAGGTATGGGTTGTTTTCAATCAGGCACTGTTAGACCAGACCCTGAGCGACGGCAAGGATATGATTGAGACGATTCATATGCCGCCGAATGTGGAAGAAAGACTGGATACTACCATGGAGCAGGCCATTGCGGACGGTGTGCTCTGCAAAGCAGACAGTTATGAAGCATTGGCTGCTTTTATCGGCTGTGATGCAGAGACAGTGAAGGCGTCTATGGAAGAGTATAATGCATTCTGTCATGCAGGAAGAGACGGTTGGTTTGCCAAGGATAAGCGTTATATGCTCTCTATGGAAGAAGGACCTTATTATGCCATTAAGGCCGGAGAAGACATGCTGATCACCCATGGCGGTATTCGTGTCAATGAACGTTTTGAGGCTTTAAGCGGTGATTACAAACCGGTTGAAAATCTTTATGTAGCCGGTGTGGATTTCGGCGGCGCAGATGCAGACGTATACAATGTTGTCATGAGCGGACACGGTTTCGGCTTTGCGGTTAATTCAGGCCGAATTGCCGGAGAAAATGCTGCAAAAACTTTGATGCGTTAATGAGAAAAAATGCAAAAATCAGGTAAACTATAGAAAACCGCGATAGAAAGTGATATACTTGACGGCAGATGAAGATTTGAAAGGAGCATTTGCTATGAAGCAGAATAGAGTAGACAGAATTATGGCAGCCCTGAAGGAAATGGGACTGCATCAGATGCTGATTGTTGACCCGATGTCCATTTATTATCTCACCGGCGTTTATGTGTCACCTTTTGAACGTTTTTATGGTTTATATCTGAGAGAAGACGGCCATCATGCCTTTTTCCTGAACAGATTATTTACAGTACCTCAGGAAGTGGGTATTGAAAAGGTATGGTATTCCGACACAGATCCTGCTATGGAGATCGTGGCTAAGTATCTCGACAAAGATGCACCGCTTGGTGTCGATAAAGAGCTGAAAGCAAGATTTTTGCTGCCGCTGATGGAGATGAAGGCTGCAGCCGGTTTTGTCAATGCTTCTCTGGCTGTGGACAGTACAAGAGGCATCAAGGATGAAGAAGAACAGGAACTGATGCGTATTTCTTCAGACATCAACGACAAGGCTATGGCACGGTTCAAGGACATTGTCCATGAAGGTGTCACAGAAAAAGAACTGGCAGATCAGATGCTGAAGATTTATACGGATTTGGGTGCGGACGGTTACTCCTTTGAACCGCTGGTTGCCTTTGGTGCCAATGCAGCAGACCCGCATCATGAACCGGACAATACGGTATTGAAGGTGGGAGACTGCGTCCTCTTTGATGTGGGATGCATCAGAAAGGGCTATTGTTCTGATATGACACGTACTTTCTACTTCAAGGAAGTCAGTGACGAACATCGTCATATTTATGAAACAGTCCGCAAGGCGAATGAAGCGGCCATTGCCAAGATCAGACCGGGCATTCCTCTTTGTGAATTGGATAATACAGCCCGTCAGCTGATCACTGATGAAGGCTACGGTCCGCAGTTTAACCATCGTCTGGGTCATTTTATCGGACTTTCAGAGCATGAGTTCGGTGATGTTTCTTCTGTGAATACAGACAAAGCCGTTCCGGGTATGATTTTCTCTATTGAGCCGGGTATTTATCTGACAGATGATACAGGTGTCCGTGTGGAAGATCTGGTGCTGGTGACTGAAGATGGCTGTGAGGTGCTGAATCATTATCCAAAGGAACTTCAGATTATCGGTTAATTTGTCGGGCACCTGTCCGGGCTTGCATCAGATATTGAAGAATGATACAATGAATAAGTGAAGAAATAAGCGAAAGTGTACTTTGCATCTGAGAAGATGTGAAGTACGCTTTGTTGGTTTAAAGGAATATGCCGAGGCACATTCTTTGTTTTATTATGGAGGCAAATACCTATGAATACACATCCTACAGCGACTTTACATATGGCCAATGGCAGTAAAATTGTGATTGAACTTTTGCCGGAGGCTGCGCCAAATACCGTCAACAGTTTTATTTATGCGGCATCCAGGGGATTTATGGATCACCATGCGATTCAAAGAATTGTTCCGGGCAACTGGGTGGACGTGACGTACCAGGCTTTTGGACACAAGGAATGTCAGTATCTGATTCCGAATGAATTTGAACTGCATCCGGAGATTGAACCTCTGGATTCCCATCCGGGCTGTGTCTGCATGGGCGGTTATGGTGAGGATGGACTGGCCAGCTGCGAATTCTTTTTCCCGCTGCGTGATTGCCCGGATCACAAGGGCATTTATCCTGTTTTTGGTAAAGTCATTGAAGGCATGGATGAGATATGGCGTCTTGAGAAAGTGAAGACAAGACCTGTTGATTTCCCGATTCCGGGGGTTGAGGTCAATGAACCGGTTGAGCCGGAAGTTATTGAGAAAGTCGAACTGGATTTGAAGGGACAGACATATCCTGAGCCAATTCGTATGAAAGTTCAGAATCTGCCGCCATGCTGGACGGATATGATATAGAAATTGTTGTAGAATATAGAAGGAATTGGAGAAATAGTATGTTTAATATCAGAGAAATGAAACCGGAAGATAAAGCGGTCATTATGCCGATGGTGAGTACTTTTTATCATAGTCCGGCAGTGGAACACGATGTGGATACAGCGGTGCTGGAGCGCACATTTGATGCAGCCACAGACCCGGCAATGCCATACATCAGCGGCCTTGTGATGTTGGAAGGTGAGAAAGCTGTCGGATATGGTTATGTGACCGGTTATTATGCATCGGAAGTCGGCGGAATGTGCATGTTCATGGAAGAGATGTACTTTACACCGGAATGCCGGGGCAAAGGCTACGGTACAAAAGCCTATCACTGGATTGTAGATCATTATCCGGAATATAAACGCTTCAGGATCGAAGTCACAGAAAGCAATGTCAATGCCAAACGCCTTTATGAGCGCTGGGGCTTCAGATTCCTGGAATATAACCAGATGGTGCTGGACAGATAAAATAGAAGCGGCAGAAGATGTTCATGACAATTTAAGAATGAATTATGAAAGTCGTCTTTTAAAGGAGTAAAGCCCGGCCACCTTCCTGTCAAACGTTAGCACAATTTTGCAGATTTTGCGAGCATAGCAACAGCTTCGAAGCAATGTCTGAGCCTGTAAGGGCGAGTTTTGCGCAGAAGCTGTTAATATGCGGCGCAGCAAAATCAAAAAAGTGCTTTGGTTGACCGGAAGGTGGCCGGGCTTTTGACTTTAGATGCGGACTTTCGTGCCTTTTCCGCCTCTGTTGACAAGTTTCAACTTATTCAACAGTAATTCCTTTTCATTGTGGATAATGGTGCATTCCTGGCTGCTGTCCAGTGGATAAGCGGCTTTGACGCTGTCACCGGAACCAAGGCTGATGCCGCGGACACCGATGGCAGTTTTCTTCATTTCGGGGATGTTCATCATCGGGAATCGGATAAAGTAGCCGTTTTCAGTCTGAAGAACAAGCTGGTTGAAGTTGTCTGCAGTGCAGATGGCAATGATGCTGTCGCCGTCGGCCAGCTTGGTGGCGGCAACAGTTCGTTTGGATACATCAAATTCACTGCCTTTGACCAGTTTCAGCATACCGGTTTTGGTAGCAAATAACATCATGGAATCCTGAATAGATGCCAGACTGCATATATGAATGATATTCTCGCCGGAGCTGTCATAGTTGCCCAGGTTGTCCAGCGGAATGGATTTGTCACGGAAACGTCCGAAGGGCATATCAGTAATCTTGATCAGATGGAGACGGCCGGTATCTGTGAAGATGCAGGCCTTATCTGTATTCATACAGCTGATGACATATTTGCTTTCGGAGAGTGCGGCTTCCTTGTTGCGCTCAAAAGTAGCCTTATCTATGGTCTTAGCATAGCCAAAGCGGTCAATCAGGGCAACAACTTCCATAGCCTCGGCTTTCTTTTCCTCATAGACAGCAACACCCACATTCTCGATAGAAGTCTTACGCGGTGTGGCATAAGTCTTCTTGATCATATCAAGGTCATGACTGATGACCCGGGACATGCTCTTGTGATTCTCCAGGATATCCTTGTAGGAAGCGATATTCTTTAAAGTAGCATCATGATCTTTCAGCAGGGCATCCATTTCCAGACCGATCAGCTTGTACAGACGCATCTCGAGGATCGCAGTGGCCTGACGTTCTGTAAAATCAAGAGTAGAAGCGGCTTTCTCAGAGGCCTTGCTCTTGAAGCGAATGCCTTCGGTAGCGCCTGTCATCAGGCAGGCTTTGGCCTGCTTGATATTCTTGCTGCCACGCAGGATTTCGATGATCAGGTCAATGATATCGGTGGCACGCATGAGACCTTCCTGGATTTCCTGTTTCTCCAGTTCCTTGGCAAGAAGCTTCTGGTACTTGCGGGTGGTCAGGTCATACTGAAAATCAAGGAAATATTCAATAATGCTCTTGAGACCAAGCGTCTCCGGACGTCCGTCGGCGATGGCCAGCATATTCACGCTGAAAGTATCTTCCAGACGGGTTTTCTTGTAGAGAAGAGCCAGTAGGTTGTCCACATCTGTCTGTTTCTTCAGTTCCAGAACGATTCGAATGCCTTCCTTGGAAGACTGATTGGAAATATCAATGATATCCGTTGTCTTCTTGCTTTCCACAAGGGCATAAACATCATTGAGAAATTTGCCGATATTGGCACCGATCATTGTATAAGGGATCTCGGTGATGACAAGGCGCAGTTTGCCGCCTTTGTCTTGTTCCACTTCAACACGGCCGCGAAGCTTGATCTTGCCGCTGCCGGTTTCGTAAATATTCAGCAATTCGTCTTTGTTCGTTACGATACCGCCGGTAGGAAAATCCGGTCCCTGGATGTACTGCATCAGGTCAGCGGTGGTCAGTTTGTCATTCTTCATGTAGGCTTTGACGGCATCGATGACTTCGCCGAGATTATGCGGCGGGGTACTTGTCACCATGCCGACAGCGATACCGTCAGAACCGTTGACAAGGAAATTCGGCAGACGGACAGGAAGAACGGTTGGCTCTTTCTCTGTCTCGTCAAAGTTCGGCATGAAGTCCACAACATCCTTGTCCAGATCCGCAAGAAAAACTTCCTGAGTGACTTTCTGGAGGCGGGCTTCAGTGTAACGCATGGCGGCGGCGCCATCACCTTCGATGGAGCCGAAATTGCCGTGGCCGTCTACCAGGGGCATACCCTTCTTAAATTCCTGAGCCATAACAACAAGGGCATCGTAAATGGAGCTGTCACCGTGGGGGTGATACTTACCCATGGTATCGCCGACGATACGGGCGCATTTACGGTATGGCTTGTCGTATCGGATAGCCAGTTCATACATATCATATAAAGTTCGGCGCTGAACGGGCTTTAAGCCGTCCCGGATATCCGGAAGAGCTCTTGATATAATAACGCTCATGGCGTAATCAACGTAGGATTTCTGCATGACTTCTGCATAATCCGTGCGAATAATCTGTTCCTGCATCATGCATTTCCTCCTTAAATATCAAGTTCGGCATCATGGGCATGCTTGTAGATGAATGCCTTTCTCGGCGGTACATCAGGTCCCATGAGCAGGCCGGTAATATCGGATGCAATTCGGGCATCTTCAATCTCAACCTTCTTTAGAATACGGGTTTCAGGGTTCAAAGTTGTCTCCCAGAGCTGTGTAGCATCCATTTCACCAAGACCTTTGTAGCGCTGCAGGGTGAAATTGCCCTTGTGTGTCTTGCGGTACTGTTCAAGGGCCTTATCATCATAGAGGTATTCCTCCCTGCCCTTGGACGGCATAGCCTTGTACAGCGGCGGCATGGCGATATAGACATGTCCCTCAAAAATCAGCTCTGGCATAAACCGGTAGAAAAGTGTCAGAAGCAGGGTACTGATATGCGCACCGTCCACATCGGCATCGGCCATAATGATGATCTTGTTGTAGCGAAGCTTGCTGATATCAAAGTCGTTGCCGTATCCCTCAGAAAAACCGCATCCAAAGGCATTGATCATGGTCTTGATCTCGGCATTGGCAAGGACTTTGTCAATGCTGGCTTTTTCTACATTCAAAATCTTGCCTCGAATAGGCAGAATGGCTTGGAAATGGCGGTTTCTGGCAGTCTTGGCGGAACCGCCGGCAGAATCTCCTTCGACGATAAAAATCTCACAGATATCGGCATTGCGGCTCTCACAGTTGGCCAACTTGCCGTTGGAGTCGAAGGAAAACTTCTGCTTTGTCAGTAAATTCGTGCGGGCTTTCTCCTCGGTCTTACGAATCTTGGCTGCTTTCTCTGCACAGGAAAGCACAACCTTCAATGTATCCAGATTCTTGTCGAAATAACGAACAACTTCTTCATTGACAATCTTGCCTGTGGCACGGGCAGCGTCCTGGTTGTCCAGTTTGGTCTTGGTCTGGCCTTCAAAACGTGGATCCGGATGCTTGATGGAGATGACGGCTGTCATACCGTTTCGGATATCAGCACCGGTGAAATTGCCGTCTTTCTCTTTCAAAATGCCTATTTCACGAGCGTAGGCGTTCATAATGGACGTGAAAGCTGACTTGAAGCCGGTAATGTGGGTACCGCCTTCTGCGTTGTAAATGTTGTTGCAGAAACCAAGGACGTTCTCATGGAATTCATTCACATATTGAAAAGCACCTTCAACAGTGATGCCTTCAGACTCGCCTTTAAAGCAGACAATATCATGCAGTGCTTCTTTATTGCGGTTCAGGTCGCGGATGAATCCGGCCAGACCGTCAGGTTCATGATAAACTTCCTGTTCTTCAGGCGTGACACGTTTATCTTCATATATAATAGTTAATTCTGGGTTAAGATAAGCGGTTTCATGAAGACGGCTCTTGATCTCATCTTCCTTGAACCATGTCTTTTCAAAAATCTCCTTGTCCGGGAGAAAAGAAATCGTGGTGCCTGTCTTGCGGGTACGGCCGATGACAGGCAGAAGTCCCTTCTCCAGGGGGATGGTCGGGACACCGCGCTCATAGCGGTCGTGGTAAGTACAGCCCTCGCGGCTGACCGTCACATCCAGCCATTCAGACAATGCGTTGACAACAGATGAGCCAACGCCGTGGAGACCGCCGCTTGTCTTGTAGGCAGAATCATCAAACTTACCTCCGGCGTGGAGGGTTGTAAATACAAGACGCTCCGCGGAAATACCTTTCTTGTGCATGCCCACAGGGATACCTCGGCCATTATCAGAAACAGTGGCCGAGCCGTCTTTGTTCAATGTCACATGGATCTCGCTGCAAAAACCGGCCAGATGCTCGTCCACGGAGTTGTCAACAATCTCGTAGACGAGGTGGTTCAGGCCCTTGCGGGAGACACTGCCGATGTACATGCCGGGACGCTTGCGGACGGCTTCGAGACCTTCCAGCACGGAAATACTGTCGGCATTATAAGAATTGGTTGGTGCCATAATAAAAAATCCTTTCGAAAATAATTGCGTTTCAATAATATTATATTTTCTAAACCCCTCGAATTCGATGGGTTTAAAATAAGGGTTATGAATCAACATTAGAAGTTCTTTTATCTTATACCATGTGAATTGCTCATGTCAAGTAGAAAAATAGAACATATATTCGTGAAAAATGTAGAACATGTGTTGTGAGGATGATTTTCTGGTTGAATTTCTGCTTATTTTACTATATAGTATAACAAGAGAAGAGGACATATTCTAAACAAAGGAGATGGCGTGAATGATGAGAGTAGGTATGCTGACAAGCGGCGGCGACTGTCAGGCTTTGAATGCAACAATGCGTGGTGTTGCGAAGACACTGTACAACGCGGATCCTGATACACAGATCTTTGGTTTTGAAGAGGGCTACAGAGGTCTGATGTATAATGACTATATTTTGATGAAGCCGAATGATTTTTCCGGTATCCTGACAAAGGGCGGAACGATTCTGGGTTCTTCCAGACAGCCCTTTAAGCTGATGCGGGTGCCCGGTGAGAATGGCTTTAACAAGGTTGAGGCGATGAAGGCAACTTATCGCAATCTGAAGCTTGACTGCCTTGTGATTCTTGGCGGCAATGGGACTCAGAAGACAGCGAATCTGCTCAGCGAAGAAGGTTTGAATATTGTTTCTCTGCCAAAGACTATTGACAATGATATTTACGGAACGGATATGACATTCGGTTTTCAGAGTGCAGTGGATATTGCAACGAATGCCATTGATTGTATTCATACAACAGCGGCATCCCATGGCCGTGTATTTATTGTAGAGTTGATGGGACATAAGGTTGGCTGGCTGACATTGCATGCAGGTATTGCGGGCGGTGCGGATATTATCCTTTTGCCGGAGATGCCGTACAATTTCGATGCGGTATTGATGGCGGTGAAACAGCGCAACAAGGCTGGCAAGAGGTTCAGTATTCTTGCGGTTGCAGAGGGCGCGATTTCCCAGGAAGATGCACAGCTGTCCAAGAAGGAATACCAGAAGAAGAAGGCGAACAGCCCGTTCCCGTCGGTTTCCTATGAACTTGCCAAGAAGATTCAGGATGCCCTGGGTCAGGAAGTACGAATTGTTGTGCCGGGGCATACGCAGCGCGGCGGCAGTCCGGATGCCTATGACCGTGTGGTAGCTACTCGGTTGGGAGCAGCGGCTGGTCGAATGATCCTTGAGGGTAAGTATGGCTGTATGGCAGCATTTAAGAATAATGAGATCATTCCGGTACCATTGAAGGAAGTGGCCGGAAGACTTAAGACCGTTGATCCGAAGTCGGATATTATCCGCGAAGCAAGAGATATGGGTATCAGTTTCGGTAATGAACTATAATATATAATTTAGATAGAGGCGGTAGATTATGGCTTATCAGGCATTGTATCGTAAGTGGCGTCCATCGAATTTTGACGAAGTCAGAGGACAGGATCATATCGTTACAACATTGAAGAATCAAATAGAGATGAATCGTATCGGGCATGCCTATCTGTTTTGCGGTACAAGAGGAACGGGTAAGACTTCTATTGCCAAGATTTTTGCAAAGGCAGTGAATTGTGAACACCCTGTGAATGGCAGTCCATGCAATGAATGTGCCATGTGCCGTGCAGTCAATGAGCAGCGTTCTATGAATGTCATTGAGATTGATGCGGCTTCCAACAACGGTGTCGACAATATCCGTGAGATTCGAGAGGAAGTGGCTTATTCTCCTTCAGAGGGCAAGTATAAGGTTTATATCATCGATGAGGTGCATATGCTCTCCATTGGTGCTTTTAACGCATTGCTGAAGACGTTGGAAGAACCGCCGTCATATGTTATTTTTATTCTGGCGACGACGGAAGCGCACAAGATTCCGATTACCATTCTTTCAAGATGTCAGCGATATGATTTCAGACGTATTTCCACAGGGACCATCGCCGGACGATTGAGGGAACTGGCTGATGCGGAAGGCATTGATGCAGAAGATGCAGCGCTGGCATATGTAGCCAGAATGGCGGATGGCTCCATGCGAGATGCCTTGAGTCTTTTGGATCAGTGCAACGCGTTTTATATTGGAAAGAAACTGAAGTATGAGAATGTGCTGGATGTCCTCGGGGCAGTGGACACCTCTGTTTTCGGCAGTCTTTTGAAGAGCATCTGCAGTCAGGATGTTTCAGGGGTTATTCATCTGATAGATGAGATCGTTATGCAGGGACGGGATCTGACGCAGTTTGTCGTCGATTTTACATGGTATCTGAGAAATCTTCTGATGGTGCAGAGCTCCGGTGATCTGACAGATCTGGTGGAGGCCTCTGCGGAACAGCTGGAAGTGATGCGTCAGGAGGCATCAGGTATTGATGCGTCGGTACTGATGCGGTATATTCGTATTTTTTCGGATCTTTCAGGTCAGGTGCGTTATTCTACCCAGAAACGTGTCCTTGTGGAGGTGGCATTGATCAAGCTCTGTCATCCGGCCATGGAGCGGAATCTGGATGGGGTGCTGAATAGACTGGCGATTCTTGAGCAGAAAGTGGCCAATGGGGTTGTTGTGGCTTCACAGGCAGCGGGTGCAGGTACTGCAGGCGCAAATTCTGATAGCCTATTAGGAGGTCAGCAGATGGAAGCCGGTGAGTTTGTCCAGCCGGAACAGAAAGCTGTATCAGAGGATTTGAAGATGATTATCGATCGCTGGAAGCAGGTGACCGGTGATCTGACACCGAGTATGGCTGTGATGCTCAGAGGTGCTGTCATTTCAGAAGGGCCGGACAATCAGCTGATTATTGCGTTGGCGGATGATATGCGATATGGTTATTTCGCGGAAGAAAGTCATCGTCAGGCTCTGGAGAATGCCCTCAGTGAGCGAGTCGGCAAGCTGGTGAAGGTGAATGCAGTACCTTTGAATAAGACCGAGAATGCCAGTCAGTTTATTGATCCGGTACAGGCATTTCAGGGAATTGACATTGTTTATGAGGATTAGTATGGCACAATCCGGTTGTCTGTGAGATAATCGAAGGGAATGCTGATTCATTCATATAAATAGTAGTAACTTATAACAGGAGGAAGAACAATGGCTAAAAGAGGCGGTTTCCCAGGTGGTATGCCTGGTAATATGAACAATTTAATGAAGCAGGCGCAGAGAATGCAGCGTCAGATGGAAGAGGCTCAGAAAGAGCTGGAAGAGAAGGAAGTTGAAGCAGCAGCAGGCGGCGGTGCTGTTAAGGTAAAGGTTTCCGGCAAGAAGGAAATTGTTGCTGTAACAATTGACCCTGAAGTGGTTGATCCGGAAGATGTAGAAATGCTGGAAGATTTAATCATGGCAGCAGCCAATGAAGCCCTTCGTAAGATGGATGAAGTATCGCAGTCATCTATGGCGAAGATTACAGGCGGTCTTGGCGGAGGCTTTGGATTTTAATGGATGCTTACAGCAATCAGATTAACAAACTGATTGAAGAATTATCGAAACTGCCGGGAATCGGTGCCAAATCCGCACAGCGACTGGCGTTTCACATTATTAATATGCCCAAGGATCAGGTGCAGAACCTGGCAGGAACCATTGTTTCAGCCAGAGAGAAGATTCGCTACTGCAGCTGCTGTTGGAATCTGACAGACAGCGAGCTGTGTCCGATTTGTGCTAATCCGAAGCGGGATCATCATGTCATTATGGTTGTTGAGACTCCGAGAGATCTGGCAGCTTATGAGAAGACGCAGAAGTATGAAGGTGTCTATCATGTCCTGCATGGGGCTATCTCGCCGATGCTTGGCATCGGTCCGTCGGATATTCGTCTGAAGGAATTGATGACAAGACTTCAGGGAGATGTGACAGAAGTCATTATCGCTACCAATTCCACCCTTGAAGGTGAGACAACAGCGATGTATATCAGCAAATTGATCAAGCCGACGGGCATCAAGGTGACAAGGATCGCCAGCGGTGTGCCGGTAGGAGGAGATTTGGAGTATATCGATGAGGTGACGCTGCTGAGAGCCCTTGAGGGAAGAACTGAACTATAAGATAAGCCAATAATTTTTATCCGGGAAGGATAAGAATTATTGGCTTTTTTCGACATTAAAAATAATTTATTCGACTACACGTTGTGACAAACTTTTTAAGAGAATCGATTTATAATAGTTGCACCACCGGTGAGTTTTGATATAATTAAAGGAGATTCTATTGATATAATGTGTATGCAGGATAATACGAATTATAACCGTAATTATAAGGACAGTCTTTTCAGATTTATTTTCAATAATAAAGAGGCGGCACTTTCACTTTATAATGCTGTCAATGACAGCGATTATCAGGATGCTATTGAGTCAACAGTTACGGATTGTATAAATCAGGGTGTCCTTGCAGAGCTTTTACGTGCACACAGAGCGGAGGTTACCAATATGTTATTTAAAGAATATGATAGTGCCGCACATATTGCTTCGGAAAAGGAAATTAGTTATGAAGAAGGAGTTCAAAAGGGACGTCTTATTGAACAGGAAATGACACAACGTGAAAAGAAGCGTGCGGATAAATTACTTAATGCATTGGTTCTTGCTTATCATGACCAAGGAAAATCTATAGAAGAAATTGCGGCTCTTTGTGAAGTGGCTAAGAGTGATGTTGAAAATATGTTAGGAAAATAAAGAAAAAATCTCCGGCAAACTTCTGGTATGAAATGAGCTATTCTCGCGAAAGTTTGTCGGAGATTTTTCTATTTCTGAATCTTTTTATAAGTGACTAGTACATCGTTTTCGAAATAACTACACCATTCACTTGCCTGCGAATCCTATTGTACAGGTAGAAAAGCCTCGGCGTAGCCCGCTACGCCTGCGTTTTTTTACCTGCACACTCGAATCCGCATCCTACGCGATTGGTATAGTTATTTGCGAAACGATGTACTAGCAATGATACCGCCGCATACAATGTAAGCACAAACCAAGGGCCATCAGCATAAAGGAGCAAAAATAAATTGTCAAGATGTGCGTTAAAGGCTGTGCATAGGGTGAGCATGCACAGTTACGGCACATAGATTTGCACAGCTATTGCCGTTAAAAAAGTGCCGGACGGTGGGAAATAGCGGCCTCATTCTGCAATGACAAAATGGCGTATGTGAGTGGATGACAAAACGTCGGCAGGAGTGTGAGGGCGGCGACATTATCGAGACTGTTAAAGACGCCGGTGATATGAAGTGCACCAATGGGCGGCAATTTCCTGTTCAGGGCGGAGCCGGGGCGGATGCAGCCTCGGCATAGTGTGAGATGACCGCTTTGCGCCGGATTTCCGATGGCGGCATCTATGGCGATGAGGCAGCAGTCCTTTTCAACTGTTTTTAATAACGGCATGTTATGGGGCAATGTCAGGGCATTCAGTGGCCATTCCATTGTCCCATAAACATTTGGAAGCCCGTGTCTGGTGAGGATGGTCCCCATCAATGGTCCGAGGCTGTCGCCGGGAACGTTGGCAGATCCGATGCAGGCAAAGGCCAGCGGCTTTCCCCGAGGGTTGACACGGTTAAGTAAATATCGCAGATTTCGACTGAAAATATCAGCAGCGTCAGGCTGTGCGCTGTTGATCCATATAGATGAATACATGGGAAAAATCCTTTTTTTATCTTGATTAAAAGGAGTTTTTCCCTTTTTTATAATTTTATACCGGAGATGAAGAAGTGACATTGGATTAACAGTATTGTCTATCATTTGTGAGCGACAGGCCGACAGCCTTTGATAAAAAATCACATCTGCTTATGCTAACATAGGGAAGTGAAAAGGAGGCACAGCATGGTTGAGATTAAGAGCGAGGAAAATAATACTGTTCAATTGCCGAATAATATTCGTCAGGTAGGTACACCCGGGGAAAAAATAAAAATATATATAGAAGATTATGTGATGACGTATCTGAATCAGATGACTGGAGAGAAGCCTGTTCTTCAAAAAGCAGCACTTCTTCTTGGCGAGAAGGTCAAAAAGGAGAGTACGGATATTTACTTTATCAGTGCGGCGGTTGCTGTAGTACCGATGGAGTGGAAAGAGGATCGGTTCAAATTATCGTCGGATGAATGGACAGCCTTGTATGACAAAATCAATCATTATTTTAAAAACAGGCATATACTGGGGTGGTTTTTGTCGAGACCGGGGCAGGCTGCAGCTGCGGACGGAGAAATAGAAAAAATACACAGTGATAATTTTAAAGATAAAGGCCCAATTTTTTATACGGCTGATCCATTAGATCGGGAGGATGCCTTTTATCTTTATGAAAACGGACATTTATTCAGACAGCATGGCTATTACATTTACTATGACAGAAATGAAGCGATGCAGAATTATATGATTGAGATCAGACAGGAAAACCAGGAGATGCGTGAAGGAACGCCGGGATTTCAAAACAGACTCTATGAGAAAAAAACAGATCATCATATACGACGGGAAGCGGTGAGTGGAAAAAGCAGAAACAGGAATATGAAATGGATACCGCAGGCGGCTGTGTTGGTGCTGATTCTGGTGGCCATCGGTATAAGGCGCAATATGCCCGGTGGCATTTTGCCGGTTGTGCAAAACCGGGTTGTTCAGGAGACACAGATAGAAACCACAGCGGCAAATAATACCGAACATTTTGATATTGTGGAAAGCATTGTGCAGCAGGTGGAGCAGTCAGCAGCAGAAAAAGATATCCGGGATACTGAGGATGCAGATCAGACCGGTGCAGCAGAATCTGCGGAGAAAAATCAATCAGAGGAGCAGGCTGATGCAGCGGAGACAACAGTTTCGTCAACAGGGACGGCGACTGCAGGAAAAGTCTATCAGCAGTATACCGTCAAAGAGGGGGATACATTGCTGAAAATAAGCCGGAATTATTATCAGGACGCAGAGCATGTGAAGGCCATTATCCAGCTGAATCAGATTGAGAATCCTGATTATATTTATCCGGGAATGGTTCTTAAACTGCCATAAATTGGGGCTGAATTGCTGTGTCCCTGTAGGGCTTTTCCGTAGTATGGTAAAAAGGTTGACGGCCAAAGGATTTTTCACTATACTGAATGTATTATCGGAGGAGTAAAATGGAACAGCAAAATAAAGAAAAACGAAAGTTAAAGATGAACCGGATGCAATGGACGATTGCGGCAGGGGTGTTGATTCTTGCTGTTGTTCTGGTCTATGCATTGGTGAAGAACAATAAAGTGGCGTCTTCCTATGAAGTTGTGACATCGATGTCCCGGGGGGACGATACGTCTGTTTACTATCGTATGATGCGTAAGGGCATGGTCAAGTACAGTAAAGACGGTGTTGCAATGACCAATAAGAGCGGTACAGTCCTCTGGAATCAGACTTATGAGATGGCATCACCGACGATGACGTCAGCCGGAGATTATGTGGCAGTTGGAGATATCGGGGCCAACACGATCTATATATTTAATGAATATGGGCAGCTGGGACATGTATCCACAGATGTACCGATTCAGGAGATACAGATCTCAGAGCAGGGCGTCATTGCAGCGGTACTTTCAGATACATCCAGCAATTATATCAATTTATATGACAAACAGGGAAACAGCCTGGGGAGTATCAAGGCTTCACTTGAGAATACGGGATATCCGCTGGCAATCGCCCTTTCACCTGATGCGTCGAAGCTTGCAGTCAGTTATTTGATCGTGAATAGCGGAAGTATGCAGTCGAGAATTGTGTTCTATGATTTTTCAGATGTGGAGGGCGACCATCTGCTGGATACGCAGGAACTGGAAGGATTATATCCAAAGGCAGCGTTTCTTGACAGCCGAGAAGTGGTACTGTTTGGGGAGAAAGGCTTCGTGCTTTATCAGGCAGACAGCAAAAAGATAGAGACGCAGGAGAACTTTGAAAGTGAGATCAACAGTGTTTTCTGTACGGATCAGAAGTTAGGTTTTATCTTTAAGAATGAAGACGACAACGGCAAATACCGTATGGAAATTTATAATAAAGCAGGCAAAAAGAGCAGTACGTACTATTTTGACCTGGATTACAGTGGACTGACGGCAGATGATGATGAGGTGATTCTGTATAATGATGAAGAAATGCTGATTTATCAGATGGGCGGCAGAGTTCGTTTCAGAGGAACATTCAATACAGCGGTGACAGGCGTCATGCCGTCATGGGAGGACGGATTGTACTGGCTGATTGATGATCAGTCACTGAGGGAAATACGTATAAGATAAGCATACGAGAGAAATACGTACATAGGATAAATATTTTTGATTGAAGGAGACAGAATGAATATATTATCATGGGCGGCGTTGGCAGTGCTGGTATATTATGCCTTTAAAGGCTGGCGCCGTGGTTTGATCATGACAGTTTTTTCGATGTTTGCCACAGTGATCGCCATTGCGTTGGCGGCACAGCTGTCACCGCAGCTGAGTCAGAACTGGCAGAATACCGCGTATTTTGATGCGGTTAGTCAGCGGGTGGAAGCATCACTTTTTAAGAATCAGGATGAACAGGAAGATACAGACAAGGAGCATATGATTGATCGTCTGCCGCTGCCGGATATTGTGCAGCAGGCATTGGCAAACAGTGATGATACACAGAAGGATGTTCTGGGGATTTCCGCATTCAAGGCCTACATAGCCAATTATGTGACAGAGCTCATTTTCAATGCGTTGTCCTTTGTATTGGTATTTTTTGCAGTATCTGTCATTATGAAGATTATTATCAGGTGTCTGAATCTATTGAGCCGGCTACCCGTCATCCATACCATGAACAAAATGGGTGGTATGCTGGTAGGGCTGCTGAAGGGAATGATTATTCTCTGGGTGATATGTATTGTTATTACTATATTAAGCGGAACAGAGATGGGCGGATATTTGTTTGCCCAGATTAATGAGAGTCTGTTTCTTCGGTATATTTATGATCATAACTACATTATGATGTTTATTAACGGTTTCAAAGACATTTTGTGGGGCTGATAACAGTGAAAACAAAACCGGGGCCGGGGCGTATTTTGTTTCGTACGCTCCGGCCTTTTAATGTGAAAGATGGTTGCATATTTCACAATAGTTATTTCCAGGATTCATTTTCGAGAGGGGTGGAATTTAACTTTGCAATTGAGTAGGAAAAGGAAAAATTAAAAAACTTAAAAATAGGTGTTGACAGATGATGGAAGAGATGATATGATATACAAGCTGTCAGCGAGAACAACGCGAAACAGTACAGATTCATAAGCAGTTTGAAAATAACTTATTAGAAAAATTAAAAAAGTTGTTGACAAACACTTAGACATCTGGTAGAATAAACAAGTCGCTTGATGAGCGATACATGAACTTTGATAATTGAACAACAAAACAATCCCGAAAATTCCTAAAAAGAATTTTTAAGAACACAAACCAAAGTAAAACGGGAAGAGATAACAGCTAGCTGTGAATCTTAACCAAAATCAAACA
>Ga0129311_1000329_pt1 | contig 44112 bp, 43 predicted proteins | sample Go1ome_FD_94435 | JGI IMG/M metagenome (GOLD analysis project Ga0129311, IMG submission 94435) | Western lowland gorrila individual fecal microbial communities from Wisconsin, USA - Go1022B metagenome | ecosystem: Host-associated > Mammals > Digestive system > Large intestine > Fecal | place...
ACAGTACCCACGTCAGAGACTTCCAGCTTCGTCGAATATCTTTCGATCTGCTCTTTGATGACCGAGCTGATCTCTTCTGGTTTTAAATTCATTTGAGGTCTGCACCTTCTTTCTTTTCCAATTCATCACGTTTTTTGACCTGCAGGATACAATTTTCATCATTCCGGTTTCGGAATGCGGATCATGTTCCCTGTCCTGCCAGGCTTACGCCAGCTGCAGCTTCATCAAGTCTCTCCGGATCTCCCCGAGTCTTGTCCTGATGCTGCTGTCCACTACGCGGTCGCCGATCCTGATCACGAGTCCTCCGAGGATCGCCGGATCCACATTGTAGGTGACTTCCAGGCTCACAAAAGACGTGGTCTCCAGTATCTTCGCCTCCGTGCGCGCTTTCTGCTCCGCGGAGAGTTCTACCGCGCTGGTGACGGTTACGATACCGATCTTTTTATATTCCTTTACACGATTCACAAAATAGTCGAGGATCTTCGGGAGCTCCTTCTGCCGTCCCTTTTCGATCACGGTCTCAAGAAATCCCATCAGGTCATCGGAAACTCTTCCTTTAAAGATATTTTCCACGACCTTTAACTTCTCTTCTTTTATGATCTGCGGATGGTTCAAAAATTGTACAAGGTCTGCATTCTCCGTGAGGATCGTCTGCAGAGACTTTACCTCCTCGTATACGGGCGACAGCATATCCCGCTCCATGGCAGCTTCAAACAGCGCGTCGCCGTAGACCTTTGACACTAACTTTGCCATGTGCTCTCACCCATTTCCTTTAAAGTATCCTCGATCAGGGAATCCTGGATCTTCACATCCATGGAAGCGGCAACCGCCTTCTCTGCCATCAGGGACGCAATGGAAACGATCTCCGTCTTCATGTCTTCAAGCGCTTTCTTCTTCTCCAGCTCGATCTCCCGGTTTGCCCGGTCAACGATGCGGTTTGCTTCCTCTCTCGCTTCCGCTAAGATATCAGCTTCCTGCTTTTTCGCTTTCTTTCTCGCTGTGTCGAGAATTTCCTGTGCTTCTTTGTCGATGGACTTTATTTTATCCTCATACTCTGCTTTCAGCGCGAGCGCATCTTCGCGGCTCGTCTTTGCCGTTTCCAGATCACCCGCGATCCGTTTTCTTCTTTTTTCCAGTACTTCACGCGCCGGATTAAAGAGGAAATACGACATTACAAAGAACAGGATAAAAATATTGATTCCCGTGATCACAATGTCGTTGATCCATTGAGGGTCAAAATTTATTAACCGTTCCAAGGTCTCATCTCGCCTCCTTTACAAACTTCCGCGCATATCCGGAAGTTTTTTCCTGTTCCCATATCCGGATCAACCGAACGGCTTAACGAACATAAGGATAATGGCAACAACAAGACCATAAAGACCTGTCGTCTCGGCAACGGCCTGTCCAAGAAGCATGGTCGATGTAATATCAGATTTCGCGCCCGGGTTGCGGCCAACTGCGGATGCACCGAAACCAGCGGCGATACCCTGTCCAACACCAGGTCCGATACCGGCGATCATCGCGATACCGGCGCCGATTGCTGAGCAAGCATGGATTAAATCCTGTCCTGTAATATTCATAGATAAAACCTCCTGTAAAAAAATTTCATAGCTGTCATTCACAGCTACAGGCAAAATCCTTTCCGATCGACTGCGTCGATGGGGTCCTGCCTTCCCTGTTCCACCCTGCGTTCCTACAGTTTATCATTTACATAGACCATAGTCAGCATGCAGAATACATATGTCTGGATGCACCCGGAAAACAGGTCGCAGTACACATGAAGTGCGGCCGGAATACCGATTTTTAATAAGACCGGCATCATTCCGTACCAGAGACCCATGATAATAACTCCGGACAGCATGTTCGCGAACAGACGAAGGGAAATGGAGATCGGATTTGCAAATTCACCGATCAGATTGATCGGGAACAGCACCGGGAGAGGTTGAAACAATCCCGTAAAGTGTCCGACACCATGATTTTTGATTCCCTGATACTGTACGATCGCAAACGTGACCAGACCAAGAAGGAACGTAACACCAAAGTCGGCAGTAACCGTTCTTAAGCCGAACAGACCGCTCAGGTTGCAGAACAGAATAAACAGAAAAATCGTTCCAATATAGTTCGCAAACCGGTGCGCTGAACTGCCAAGAATCCCCGTGGTCATATTTTCCAGCATTTCCATACCGAACTCGATGATATTCTGGAATGTTCCAGGTACATCCGTCGCATGTTTTAATGCACGGTTCGCGGCTATCACCAGGATCAGCAGAACGACCGTAACGATCGTCATTCCGACCGTCGTCGTTGTCAGCCAGAGCTCATGACCGAAGAGATGATATTTCACGATACCGTGTATCATGAAATCAGCACCACTGCCACCACTCATTCTTTTTCCTCCTTTCCTCAAAAGATCTAAGGGGTTACTGTCTGTTCCAAAAAACAGCAACATGTAAGGCTCTATCCGTCAGGCCCAATGTTCAGGCCATACGGTCGATTTGATTCCGAAGTACCGGGTAGAGATAAGCTCCGGTCTTCAGGCCCAGCGCGCCGAGAACGACAGCCAGAAGGTTGATCGTCGTAAACTTCCATAAAAGGCACACTAGGACAACTGCGCAAAGACTTCTGATCAGCGAATGGATCACCATCTTTTTGCTGCTGTACGCCCCATCAGTCGATTCCACACAGAGTTCCGTGGATCTCGCGATACTGATGAGCAGTACCTCTGCCGCCGCGGCTCCGATCAGCACTCCGGCGATCACCGGAACGGTTCGGAAAAAAATAAGGCAGATGAGAAGCAAGATCATATTATGGATCAAGATCCCGATGCTCATTCCCACTACCTGTCTCTTTGTCTTATCACTCACTGCTGTTTCACCCTTTCTGCTATCATAGCTGTCCGCTTCGAGAGACAGCTACCTGCTGTCTCATGCTTCACTTTCGGTCAGGGAATCCCGGCTTTCGGTCCGTCCAGCCCTTCATTGCCGCCGGGTCTTTGATCGATCGGGGCGTTCACCGCCATCTTCTCGGCTTGTCAGCACCGTCTCCGGTTCCGAAACGGCTCTCCCACTGCTTTACCTGCTCTTCCTTTTCCCTGTCTTCGGCTTCTTTCTCCCGGTCTATGATATGCTTCGCCATCTTATATGCACTTAAGCCACCCGAGAGAACCCCCAGGATCAGGAAGATCAGAACGGTATGAAGTCCGGTCTTTTTATCGATCCAGCTTCCGAGGATCACACAGATGAGGACCGGTGTCACAACATTGAGTCCGAGCTGGGTGATCAGCACCAGGTTTTCAAGTCCGCTTTTTTTCTGACGCATAGTCTCCCACCTCACTTACCGCATAACGCATACCGCCATTATACTAAATATTTGCGCATTTGTCCATTTCTACGCATTGACTTTACAGATATTTCATGATTTCTTTTGTCAATAACATAATATTTTTGGACATATATGGATAATTGTCCAAAAATCCCCAGGGTATTTCTGGATAAAAGTCAACAGGATTCATGTTTCTTCTATATTTGTATATAGAAAAAAGGGACACAGCTGCTTCCATGTCCCTTCATTCTTTCCTATTACTTTATTTTCTTATGCATCAGTTTCACGGATCCGTCAGATATTTTCCCTTACAGTCCGTCTCTGTTTTAGTAGTTCATTCCGGTGATTGCAAGCTCTCCATCCGCAGTGATACCAAGAATGATGTTCGGAGCACCGTCACCGAGGACGATTCCAGCCATGACCGGCTCCAGGGAATCGACATCCACCTTTTCGATCGCAGCCTCCATCTCATCAGAGAAGATTTCTGCAGGATCCAGTTTCATAAAATCTTCCTTCGTATCGACCATGCCTCCGTTCGTCTTCACACAGGAAACAAAGGTTGGGAAATCGATGTGGTCCGCAAGCCCCTCCATATCTTTACTCTTTACGATCGTGATGATCTCTTTTGCGTAGGACTTATAGTCTGTCTTCTCGAGCTGGGCAGCCGCCTGACTCTGAAGTTTTGCCATCTCCTCATCAGAGATCTCCGCAACCTGCACATCCTCAGAACTCTCATCCGTCTCAAAGGCTCCCGGTCCTTCCGCCATCTTCGGATCGACATTGGATAGATCCGGTTTTGTTGTCTCAATGGCGGATGTCTCCGCTGCAGAAGCCTCCACAGCCGCTGTTTTCTCCTGTGTGTTTTTTGAACCGCATGCTGTCGCCATCACTACTGTCATGCAGAGTGCCGCTGCTAACAATACATGTTTTTTCATAATGTAATGTTCCTCCTCTAATCTTATCCGGTCCATCCGACATCCGTCCGTATCCGTGTCCAGCAGATTTTTACCGGGTATCCGGGCCTTCTTCTATTCATAGATGTACCTGTCTCACTGTATCAGAACTATACCACGCCCTCTTTTCCCTGACAATAAACAATTTCTAAAGAAATGGTTATTTTTTCGTTAGAAAATCTCCATTTATTTTATTTTCCTTTTAGAGTTTCTCCATACTTCCGTCACATTCTTCCTGTATACTTTGTATCATAAAAGATACCAATCAGTTAAAGACATCACGAAGCGTTTTTAAAAAACGAAAGACGAGGCGTGTAGCGCCTGATCAGGTATATATAAAAAATGGGGCCGGCAGGCAAATGAAATGCGCGCACATTTATGCCGGACTCGACTAAACATAATTCTCGGATCCAGGATTGACATATATTCGATACTCATACATCCCCCTTTTTTAGTATTTGTGTGAAGAAACTCCGGTATGCCAGAACCGGGGTTTTTTCATGTCTAAAAATCAATCGACGTATTCCCGCACCGGGCACGGGCTCTTGCGACAATCTCCATCTTTGCGCCAAGCAAAAACAGAGCAGCCTTTTTATCAGCTGCCCTGTAATCTATTTGCCTTTTTCACATTCCGGCAAATCTTATTCTATTCATTAGTGTGTCATCAGATCCAGCACTAACTCCGCGCACTTATTCAGATTCTCGATCTTCAGTGTCTCGCTCGTAGTATGTACCTTCGTCATACCTGTGGAAAGCACGATCGGCTTGATTCCGTGGAGAGCCATTACGTTCGCGTCGCTTCCGCCGCCGCCCTTTGCAGTCAGCGGCTCGCAGCCGATGCGCTTGCAGGACTCAAACACTCTCTGTACCATCGGATCATCGTTCGCAACGTTGAAGCTTACATAGTTTGTCCTTAATTCGATCTCAAGCTTTGCACCCATCTCGTCACAGGCATCCTGTAAGCATTTCTGCATATGGGCAGCCTGCGCGTTTAATTTATCGAGGTTGCGGCTTCTCACCTCAGCCACGAACTCTGCCTTTTCCGGAACGATATTTGTCGCGTACTCAGCCTTCAAGGTACCGATATTGCAGGTCGTCTCCTCATCGATGCGGAGCAGGTTCATTTTTGCGATTCCCTTTGCCGCTACCTGGATCGCACTGATTCCCTCTTCCGGAGCAAGGCCCGCATGGGAGGAACGGCCGATGATCGTCGCGAAAATTTTGATCTGGCCAGGTCCGCAGGTTAAGATCTTTCCAACATCGCCGCTGGCATCGAATACCATAGCCTCTTTGCCCTTGATCATGGACAGGTCCATATTCTTAACGCCGTTCATTCCGCCCTCTTCACCGATGGTGAATAAGATCTCAGTGCTGCGGCACGGAAGGTTCTGCTCTTTGATCACCTTGACAGCCTCCATGATCGCCGCGATTCCGGACTTGTCATCACCGGAAAGGATCGTAGATCCATCTGTATGGATGATTCCGTCATCGATCAACGGTTTGATCCCGTTGCCCGGAGTTACGGTATCCATATGCGCGCACATAATTGTCGGCTCACCCGGAATCGTTCCCGGGAGATATGCACATACGTTAAATCCGTTGGATCCGAACCCCTCTCCGGCCTTATCGGTCTTTACTTCCAGACCGAGTGCCTTCAGATCCTCAACTAACTTTTCCCCCATCGCTTTCTCATTCTTTGTCTCGCTGTCGATCATCGCATAGCCAATGAATGTGTCGAGCAGTCTCTTTTCGTTAATCATCTGCTAACCCCTCCTGTTTTTCCCTGGTGCAAAGACCCCTTTTCCAGTCCCCGCATCGCAAATCTTACTCAATCATCTTAACATGGATCTGCCATCTCCGCAAGAAAATACCGCAGCTTTATCCGTTCCCCTGTCCGGACCTCTTCGGCTTTATTTTTGTTCTGTCTGAATTTTTTTAATTATTCGGTTTATATTAATAATACAAGGCATAAAAGCATGGGCAGCTCCATTCCGGAACTGCCCGCTTTCTTTTCATTTTCCGTTTTTTATTTTGCAAGTCCTTTTATAATAGAAGAAACCTTATCGTAATCGTACTGCACTTCTTTTACGCCCGACTGTTTTTTATACCAGCTCTTTAATTCCTGATACGTCGTGGAGAAAGAACCATATCCGAGATACAGCTCCGGAGTCTGGAAGTTGTCCGCGAATACGACCATCGGCATCACCTTCAGGTTCTGAACTCCGTTTTCTTCCATCACCTTTGCAAGCTCCGCCGCGCCTTTTTTCAGCTCCAGAAGCGGATTTTCAAACTCTTCTTTCCTCTTTGCGTCCTCTCTCCGCCACATTGCTCCGTCCGGAGTTCCGTATATCTTAATTCCCCAGCCGTAAGTTCTTACAAGGTAAACGCCTCTCTTATCCATAAGGACCGCGTCAAACGTCATTTTCCCTTCCGGCAGATTTAAAGTCGCGTTTTTTAAAACCTGTCCAGGCTTTCCGCAAATCTTCTTCAGCCGCCCGGAAACCTTTTCCACTGCCTTCTCGTGATTCCGCTGTTTGTTCATGTATTTCGCGATCAGCCAGAACACCAGCACACCGGCCAGTATGTAGGCAAAGAACATAAAGTAGTCCTGCGCCGAATGAAGTTTCCATGTCTGAAAGTTTCCACCAAACATATTTTATCCTCCCAGGTATCCAATTAACCGCACATTAGCAGCCGCTGCCACCGACAGTCTTTTTTGAATCCGTCAGGCAGGATTCCTTTATTGTCTGTCATCACGTTTCATGCACGATACTTTATCTTAACATGAAACCACTATAAACGCAATAATCTTCTCATGATCGCCATTTCCTGTTTTATGCATTTTTACCAAACATTTTTCATTTCTTTTGGCGAAATCTCCGGCTTTTTTTTCAGTTTTCTAATGTAAAAATAAAAATTATAAACACTTTATAAAAAACATATAGCTTTTTCGAACCATTTATAGTATAATATCCATGCAAGCGGAATCTCGGGGGTTTAGATTCCGTAAATTTAATTTACAGGAGGTTTTTCAAATGAGTGAAAACACTACCGCTAAGAAAACCGGCGTGGACAAACTGATTGATGGTATCGAAAAAGTTTGTAACAAATTGCCGCCGCCAGCGATTCTGTTCTGCTGGCTCTTCCTTATCACAGCCATCATCGGCTGCATCTTCAGCGTAATGGGCGTTGCCCTTACAAACCCGGCTTCCGGAGAGGTCGTAACATCTGCGAACCTGTTCTCCAAAGACGGCGTTGATTGGATCTTAGGCAACATGGTAAAGAACTTTACCGGTTTCGCTCCGTTAGGTCTGGTTATCACAATGACTCTCGGTATCGGTCTCTGCGAGGAGTCCGGAATGCTGATCTCCATGCTGAACAGTTCCTTAAAGAACGTTCCGGCAGCTATGATCCCGTATGTAATCGCATTCGTCGGTACAGTCGGAAACATCGCTTCCGATACAGCTATGGTTGTTATCCCGCCGATGGCTGCCATCGTTTACATGGGCGTTGGCAAACACCCGGTAGTTGGTATGATGGTTGGTTACGCAGGTGCTCAGGCCGGTTTCACAGCAAACCTGATGGTTGCCGGTACTGATACTCTGTTACAGGGTCTTACAAACGATGCGATCAAGGCATTCATCCCGGATACAACATTCCAGGTTGACCCGACCTGTAACTGGTTCTTCATGATCTTCTCCACCTTCCTCTGCGCAGCAGTTATCGGATTCTGTTCCGTACATATGATCGAGCCGCGTTTCGGAAAATACGAGGGTGCCGGAGAAGCAAAACTCGAAGAAGTTACTCCGCAGCAGAAGAAAGGTCTTAATGCTGCAGGTCTTACCGCGATCATCTACATCATCATCATTGCAATCGGATTCTTCACCGGTCTTCTTTCCGGCGAGAACGGTGCGTTTATCGGATCCCCGCTCTTAAAGGGCCTGATCCCGATCCTGTTCGTTCTGTTCTGTCTCTGCGGTCTTGCATACGGCTTCACTGCAGGCACATTCAAGAACGCTGTTGATGTCAACAAGGCAATGTCTAAGCAGATGGCTGGTATGGGTTCCTACGTTCTGTTCTGCTTCTTCTGTGGACAGTTCCAGGGCTTATTCAACTGGACAAAGCTTGGTACACTCCTTGCGATCGCAGGTGCTGATGGTCTCGAGGCTGCAGGTTTCACAGGCATCCCGCTCTGTGTAGCATTCATCATCCTCTGCTCCTTCGTCAACATCTTCGTATCCTCCGGTTCCGCGAAGTGGGCTATTTTCGCTCCGATCTTCGTTCCGATGTTCATGCTCCTCGGTTATCATCCGGGCTTCACACAGTTACTTTACAGAATTGGTGATTCCCCGTTCAACTGCTGGACACCGATGTCCGCATATATCTGGATGATCTTAAGTGTTGCTCAGACAAAGTACGTTCCGGATCTCAAAATTGGTACTCTGATCTCCAACATGATCCCGATGTCCATCGTTCTTCAGATCGCATGGATCATCGTAGTTGTTATCTGGATGATGATCGGACTTCCGTTCGGACCGGGCGTAGGCGTTGCTCTTCCGGCTGGAATCCTCTAATTCAGAGTTTAGCAGCTTACAAAGCTTACTGTGTAAAATATGAAGGCAGAATGACCCGTCGCTTTTGCGGCGGGTCATTTTTCGCTTAAAACGGATGAAACAGATTCCACGTTGCAAGAACTTCCTCCTTCGGTTTCTTCACAACTCTGATAATACTTTTTTCTAACATAAAAAACTCACCTCCATGGCATCATGATACCTCAGAGATGAGTTCTTTTCTTCTCTAAATCGGAAATTCAATTCTTCACCCGAACTGCCGCTGCAAGCAGTTCACCGCAGCACACCGGAGTTGATTTTATTATTTCTGAAGCTCTTTCAGATGTTTCTCCAGAATATCCGCCGCGCAGGCCGCAAGTTCCGCGCATGGACGCTTTTTATAGTAGCTCTGCGTTCTCGCCTCTGGAACCGGAGTTGTATCCGTATTGATCCCGGCCAGCAGTTCCCGGCAGATGTAGCTGCCATTCTCGTCCTTAAACGTCGCTACAAGCTTCTGAATCCTTTTATAATGATCTTGCTTCTCTGCCGCCGCTTTCGGGTCTGTATAGCCTTCCAGCGCTCCACAGACCAATGCCATGCCACTGACACAGCCGCAGACCTCCCGAAGTCTTCCGAAACCGCCGCCAAACGAGGACGCTATGCCAGCAGCCATCTCTCTGCTGATCCCCCGCGCTTCCAGCTCGTCCGCAAACGCCAGTGTCACCGCCTGGGAGCAGTTATAACCTTCCCGGAACAGTTCTCTCGCCAGCTCACCTCTCGATTTTAAACAGGCTGATCCGTTTTTTTCTGTGTTTTCCACAACCTCTGCTGTTTTTTCCTCTGTCATTACTATACTCCTTTCCTGTCAAACCATAGTTACAATTCTACCATGTACTTTCCCATCCAAATCACCATATGATGAACCAGATGGCAAGCCGCCAATCCTCTGCTTGTTTTTTTTGAAGTCTTATGATAGAATATTACTGTTATGGCAATGGGCCATCGCCAAGCGGTAAGGCACAGGACTTTGACTCCTGCACTCGAGGGTTCGAATCCCGCTGGCCCAGCGAAAAAAGGCTGAATTTCTATCATAGAAATTCAGCTTTTTTCATTTTCGTTGAGTTCATTTTCTATTTCCTGAATCATCTTCAGAATGCTTTCCCGACAATGTTCCACTGCATCCGCACATACATCCAGGTCTTCCTTCGTCACCTCAATACTCTCATCTCCCGGATATCTCGCTGTAAAATAATATCCGTTAATGATCTGCATTTCCGCTTTCACTTCGCGATCAAAATTCAATCCCATTCTCTGATCCAGAAAGCGCATCAGCTTATTCAAATTATGCGTACGCATATGGATATCATATTCTGTCTGTTCTTCTTCTGTTTCCGGTTCAAAATATTTGTCGATTACATGTTTCATGTACTTCTCGCATATTTCCTGCGCATCTGCCGCCATCGCATTTGCCACAATTCCATATTCATAAGAGGTCATGAAATATTTGTAATCATTTTCCGCAAAGTCAAGATACGATGTCATTGCCATACCGGAATTCCATCCTTTCTGAGATTTTTAAAATACAACATTCCACTATTCTGCCACTCATCGCCAATTACAAACTTAATATCTGTCTCCGCACTATGTGCATCCTCTTCTGAAATGGTTCCCTTTAGGAGGTGTATGATCTGCGCATAATTCGGAAGTTTTCGGACATCTTCGTTCAAAAGAACGCACAGATCCACATCGCTTCCCCACGAAGCCTCACCTCGCGCGCAGCTTCCATAAAGGATTACATTTTTCACATATAAGGCAATCGGCGACTGCTGTATTTTTTTCAACGCATATGTCATCGCATTTTTATGCCTCTCTGACATTTCTCGTTTTCTGGTGCGGATTCTTCCCATTTTCATTCCTCCTCGCATCAGTTTCCTCCGATGCAGATAAAATACGCAAAGAATTCTTACCTATTTCTATTCTCAGTGTAACATGTTCCCCGTACTTTTTCAAATCTAACCTTTCGTAAAACACAAAAAAGCCCCGGGAACTGCTTCCCAGGGAAATACGGGTGGATACAGGGATTCGAACCCTGGGCCTCCAGAGCCACAATCTGGCGCGCTAACCAGCTGCGCTATACCCACCATAATATAAAATTCGAAATCACACTTGATTTCAAATGAGCCTGAAGGGATTCGAACCCCCGACCCACGGCTTAGAAGGCCGTTGCTCTATCCAGCTGAGCTACAGACTCATTATGCTTTTTCGCAAAAGCAAAGCGGGTGATGGGAATCGAACCCACGTATCCAGCTTGGAAGGCTGGTGTTCTACCATTGAACTACACCCGCAGGAAAACTTTTCTTTTTCGCTGACCATTAGATTATATCTCACATCTATCCGAATGTCAACAACTTTTTTATCTTTTTTCGATAAAAATCGGGGTGACAGGATTCGAACCTGCGACTTCCTGGTCCCAAACCAGGCGCTCTAGCCAAGCTGAGCCACACCCCGGGGATTTCGCAAAGCATTTAAAAACAAAAGTTCACTAAATGCGTTTAAAATTATACCGTAGATAGGTTGGATTGTCAACCACTTTTTTCATTTATTCGAGGCTTTATTCGAGTCTGAATCCTCCACTATCTCCGTTCCGGCGGCATTTCTTCTATAATTAGCTGCATACGCACTTTCTGTGCAGGCAGCTATCTGATTTCATACGAAAAGCAGCTCCGAACTTATTCTTCGAAAACTGCTTTCTGCTTTTATCTGTTTTGTGCCAATTATTTCCGGTCCCGCCTAGTAAAGTCCCGACGGAATATCCCTGTCCTGATCGACATAGCAGACCGTATAATGTGCCTCACCATTCCGGTCAATCTCCATCAGCATGTAGGACGGCTTTCTTCCGTCCTGTCTCGGATAGGAGAGGCTTCCCGGATTCAATACAACAAGACCGTCCTCACAGTACTCCAGATGCGGCTTGTGGGTATGTCCAAACATGACGATATCGGCTTTTCTGGCTCTCGCCTCTTCCTTGATCGTCTCCAGCTCAAACGACACGCCGTACATATGGCCATGAGTCAGAAATGCCCGGTATTTTCCGATCGAGACCTCCTTCTCCCTGTCTGTCTGGGAGAAGAAGTCATTATTTCCGCGCACCACATGGATCACGCAGTTATCATTATTTACCCATTCCTTAAAATATGCTTCACTGCCCTCGGTATCACCCAGATGGATCAGCATATCAAATGGGGACTGTTTCTCAATAATTTCCCTGAGATTTCCATCTCTTCTGTGGGTATCGCTCACGATCAGAATTTTCATACCTTATTCTCCGATTTCCTCTGCAAGACGTTTCTTCATCGCCCGAAGCGCTTTTCCGCGGTGGCTGATGGCATTTTTCTCATCCATAGTGATCTCCGCCGATGTCTTTCCGTACTCCGGCAGCATCAGGATCGGGTCATAGCCGAATCCGCCTGCGCCAGCCGGTTCATGGGCGATCACACCTTCCATGGTGCCTTCCGCTGTCAGGGTCCTTCCATCCGGGAGAACTGCCGCGATCACGCAGACGAAACGCGCCGTGCGTTTTTCCTCCGGAACGCCGTCGAGACGGTGGATCAGATTCCAGTTCTTAATTTCATAGGAAGTCTTCTCTCCCATGTAGCGCGCGGAGTAAACGCCCGGCTCCCCGTTCAACGCATCGATCACAAGACCGGAGTCATCTGCCAGAACGATCCCGCCTGTCTTCTCCCACACGGCTTTTGCCTTAATTAACGCATTTGCTGCGAATGTATCTCCATCTTCAACAATATCAATATCCACACCGGCTTCCTTCATGGACAGGATCTCCGCCCCGAGATCTTTTAAAATCTCGCGGATCTCCCGCATTTTTCCGGCATTTGATGTTGCAAAAACAATTTTATGTTCCATGTCTCTCTCACTTTCCAATTTTCCGGCTGTAGGCCTTCAGGCACACGTTGCATCTCTTGGATGTCTCCGTCCGTTCCCACGAAAAACCATCAAAACTAATATAACCCTCGCCGTCGCTTATGTCAACATTTCCGGTCCGTCCGCTCCCCGCGTACTCCACCGCCACCGGCTGCGTCGTCCCGGGCGTACGGATCTTTACCGCCACAACAAACATTTCCCCTGCAGCCAGTTCCTGGGACTTTGCCAGGCTCACCGTATAAAATCCCGTATCCGGCAATGTCCCGGATGCCAGGGCCTTTCCACTGTCCACCTGGAATTTCACATTATTTTCCACATGTTCACGGAAGCTGCCCCCGTCAAACACATACACTTCATACTCCGTGTCCGGTGCCGTGGCGTAGAAACCCACCGCCTCCAGCGTCTCGTCCGACTCCGCTGTATACGCGTTTGCCATCCAGGCCTCCGGCTCGCCGAATCCCATCTGCCCGGTCCAGCCGCAGAGGTCGCTCTGGTAATTCCTATCGAAATTGTCCGCCGGTTCGATGCCGCAGTAGGAAATTCCGTTCTCCGCAATCCAGCTGTCCTCGTAGGACACATGGAAAAAGCCGCCGTCTCCGAAGTTCTCTCCCCAGCTGTTCACGCAGAGGAATGCTCCGTCCGATTCCGGGTTCGATGCAAATTTTTCTTTCGGATAGTCGTCATCCCATCCGATGATCACCGCGTCATGGTTCGGTTCTTCGCTGCCTTTGTAGCAGACATCCTCATCACTCACCCGGTTTTCTGACGGGAGGTAGAGGGACGTCTGGACACCGCCATATAAATACACCGCCCGTTTTACCGCGTCGTAATTCCGTTCCGGCAGGATCCGGATCTCCTGGACGTGGCAGACAGGTGCAAGGCCATCCGGGGAAGTACTGTCCCCGTAGGGATCATCCTCCTCGGAGACAGGTCCCTGCCAAGCTAAAAGATATGCCATCGCCATACTGTAATCGCCGCCGGAATTCTGGCTGATCCCAAAACTGTTGTGGATCGACATATGGTCCGCTGAAAGCGGTACCGCCATGGACTCCGGCATAGAGCTCTCCACCGCCTTTAATGCCGCGAACGCCCAGCATGTGCCAAGATCTCCCTGGTCGGAGACAGAGACGGTCCGATGGTCACGGATGTCATAGGATGATGGGAGTTCTATGGCTTCCAGATCCAAATCTCCGCTGCCGGAAGCCTTCGTTCCTGCATCTGTATCCTTCTGGTCAGGATCAGCTCCCGCTTCATCAGTTTCTGCCAGATCCACGCCTCCAGCTGCCAGCGTTTCCTTACCGCCGTCCGTGCTTTCCACACGCTCCACAATATCCCGGTCAGATTCTTTCTCTCCGCCTTCCTGTTTCGGATCCAGCACAAAGGCGATCTCTGTGGTTACCAGATCCAGGATCTCTGTCCTCGCCGTAAAGACAGCCCCGGCTGCCAGCACCGCGATCCCGCAGATCCACAGGCCGTCTCTGTTTCTGCGCCCTTTTCTTCTTCGACTTCTCATATCCGCTTACCTGCGTTTCTGCCTGCAATCGGCGTTTTTGTCATCTCTGTGTGTCTGCTGCCGTTCTGTTATCTCTCTTCTCTTCTGTCCTCACGTTTTCTCGGCGGTTTCGGTCCTAAGAACTGGTAGAAGTAGGTCTTCATCATACCATTGTAGATCTTTCGATTCTTATCTGCCTTGCGGCCGAAATACCGCTCGGTGTCTTCGTAAGCCGTAATGATATAGGCAGACCAGGAATCCAGCTCCGCGAAGCGCTCGCCGATGGTCTTATATAACTCCGGCAGGTTCTTTTTATCTTCAATCCGCTCACCGTACGGCGGGTTCGTGATCAGGAAGCCGTACTTTTTCGGGTGGCTCAGGTCGCTGACGGATCTCTGCTGGAAATGGATCATCCCATCCACTCCTGCTGCTTTCGCGTTCGCTCTCGCCGCGCGGACGATATCACCGTCGATATCATATCCTTGAATATCCGTCTGGACGGAGAGATCCACGAGATCGTTCGCCTCGTCCATGGCGTCATACCAGCATTTTCTGGGGATCAGGTGCTTCCAGTCCTCGGACAGGAACTCACGATTCATTCCCGGTGCCATATTTGCTGCGATCATCGCCGCCTCGATTGGGAAGGTGCCGCTTCCGCAGAACGGGTCCACGAGGATCCGGTCGCTCTTCCACGGGGTCAGCATGATGAGAGCCGCCGCCAGCGTCTCCGTGATCGGCGCTTTACTCGTCAGTGTGCGGTAGCCGCGCTTATGCAGAGACTCGCCGGTGGTGTCGAGAGCCACTGTCACCGTGTCCTTGTGAAGGAAGACGCGGAGTGGGAAGCTCGCGCCGTTCTCCGGGAACCACTCGATCCCGTACGCCTTTTTCATCCGCTCTACCATGGCTTTTTTCATGATGGACTGGATGTCAGACGGGCTGAAAAGCTTACTCTTGATGGAGGACGCCTTTGCGACCCAGAATTTTGCGTCCTTCGGGAGATATTCCTCCCACGGGATCGCGCGGGTTCCCTGGAACAGGTCCTCGAAGGTCTCCGCGTGGAAGCTTCCAACCTTTAAGAGCACGCGCTCTGTTGTTCTTAAGAAAATATTGGCGCGGCAGATTGCCTCCGCATCGCCGATAAACGTCACACGGCCATCCTCCACCTGGCTGACCTCATATCCGAGATCCAGGATCTCCTTTTTCATGACTGCCTCCAGGCCGAAATGGCATGGGACGATTAATTCAAATGTATTCAATCTGATTTTCTCCGTTCTGATGTGTCATGTAACTGCCTGGTTTCTTAGCAGTTACTGTATTTTCATAGTTTCACGCCATCCATGACTTACGCCAAATGGCTATATTCCATTTAATTTTAAGGGTTTGCAGCGTCCCTGTCAATCCCTGCCGAACCTCAAAGCAGACTTACATTCCGCATTTTTTCCGAACTGCTTACACAATAAGCCTAGCTCTCGGATGCAGCTTATCACAGATGACCGTGTTCGGCGCAAGAATGGGCTACTCTTTACATCTCACATAATACTTCCCTCTATAATAATGAAGTCCCCCAAGTGCATTCACCGCATCATACCCGTGTCCTGCAAGCTCCCTCGCCGCAAGCAGACTCTGGCCCCCGTAGGCGCAGTACACGACCACCGGACGGTCTTTCGCGATCCAGGTCTCCACTTCATCCAGCCGCTCATAAGGCAGGTTCACAGCCCCCAGGAGATGCCCCGCCTCATATTCCCTCTGTTCCCGCACATCCAGCAAGGTGAATATCCGCTCCCCGTCCAGAAGATACTCCAACTGCTGCATCGAAATCGTCCGAAACATATACCTTCTCCTGAAACATATCCTTAATATAAGGTATGCCGGGCGGCCCGGACAGGTTCTATGTACTGTTTTTATCCGCTGTCATGCATCACCTGCAAGCTAACCTCCCGCGCGCCGTTCCGATGAACTTTCGCGCAAAAAAACAGCGGCAGGTTCTGCTCCTGCCGCTGCTTTCATCAGATTCTGCAAACGTACGCTGTCTTCACAGCCGCATCTTTTTTATCTCTTGCAGTTTCTGCCATTATCCATAGAGTCCCTGGAACTGTTCCTTGTGCGGTTCTGGCTGCTGTTTTCAGAACGGTTCTCACTGTTGTTCTCTGAACGGTTCCGGCTGTTTCTGCTCTGGTTCTTTGTCTTGTCGTAGGTCTCAGGCTCTCCATTCTTCATGTTGTCGTCCATATCATAGCTGTTTCTTGCCATTTTTTTCGTACCTCCTAGAGTGGTTTTCACGCCGCGGACATTTTCCGCCGCTGCATCCTCTAGTATGGTCCGTTCCCGAACGATTATGCAGCTTCCCCAAAAAGAACCTTTAATTTTTTCATGCAATGGAAGAACGCCGGGATCAGAAAGGCGTCCGCGAAGATCCATGCCAACGGGCTTGCAAAGCATGCCGGAAGGAACCCGAATACCGGGACGAGACAGAATCCTACGAGAGATCTCGCCGCCATCTCGCAGACGCCCGCGAGGATCGCGAATGTGGAGAATCCCATTCCCTGGATCGTAAAGCGCACCACATTTACAAAGGTAAGCGGAATGTAGAACATGCTGTTTCCGATAAGGAACATCGCCACGCGCCCGATGATCTCTGTCTGATCCGCGTCCATGAAGAGCAGCGCAATATACTTTCCGCCAAAGAACAGGATCACGAATGCGATCACGGAATAAACGATTCCGATCAGGCTCGCCGCCTTCAGTCCCTCTTTCACGCGGTCCAGCTTCTTCGCTCCCACGTTCTGTCCCGCGTAGGTCGCCATGGTTCCGCCCAGTGCATCAAACGGGCAGCAGAAGAACATGCTGACCTTGCTTCCCGTGGAGACCGCCGCAACCGCCATGGAACCTAAGGAGTTTACCGCAGTCTGGAGCACAACGCTGCCGATAGCCGTGATGGAATACTGGAGACCCATAGGGATTCCCATGCTGCAGAGGGTGCCAAGCATTCTTCCGTCCGGCTTCCACTCGCCGTCTTTCATATGAAGGATCGGGTAATGTTTGATCATGTAGATCAGACACAGCACCGCAGAGATTCCCTGGGAGATGACCGTCGCAAGAGCCGGTCCGCCAACGCCCATGCCGAGACCCAGGATCGTAAAAAAGTCGAGGCCGATGTTCATGAGGGATGACAGAAGCAGGAAGTAGACCGGGGTCTTGCTGTCTCCGAGACTTCTGATAATACCCGCCAGCATGTTGTAGAGGTATGTGACCGGGATTCCAAGGAAGATCACGAAGATGTAATCATAGGCGCCCTGGATAATGTCCTCCGGCGTGTTCATCCACTGTAAGATGTTCATGCAGAGCAGTCCAACGATCGTCGTCATGACCGCCGCAAACACCGCTGAGAGCCATCCGGCGTTGGCAACGAACTTCCTCATTCCCGTATAATCACCCGCGCCGAACTTCTGCGCCACCGGGATCGCAAATCCGCTGCAGGCACCAGTACAGAAACCGATGATCATAAAGTTGATCGATCCCGTCGAGCCAACTGCCGCCAGAGACGATACCCCCAGGCATTTTCCGACAATGATCGTATCTACCATGTTATAAAACTGCTGAAAAAGGAATCCCAGCAGCATCGGAACCGCAAAGCTTAAGATCAGCTTCATTGGCGATCCGACGGTCAGATCCTTTACCTCACTTTTCTGCATATGTAACTCTCCTGTGTCATTTTACTCGGTCTTTATGTTATGCAAACCATGGTTCCGGTTGAATCTCCCTGACTCTCTGACATGCGTTTCCCATGGTCTACATGTTTCAAACGAACTTGATGTATTATAAATCAGTGTTTTCAAAAAGTATATATATCAAAACACCGAAATTACGGAAATTTTTTCCACATTCTTTCGTCAAAAAAACTTTTCGGCCGTATAGTTTCGACCCGCCTGCGTTTTCCGGGTACATTTTCCGTCTGATTTTCGCCTTTCTTCCGTTTTTTCCTTATTTCACCCTTTACATTCCGCACCATTCATGATACTGTAATTGCATCAGAGGCGCTGACCGCCCTGAAAATCAAACAAACATGCAGAGTAGACGTGTGCGCGTCAAGTGCCCGCCAGACAGGGAGTTGCTGGCAGGACGAAGGGAGTTTCCCGCGGTGCACATATCGCATCCCGCTGCATCAGAAGATAGCTCCGTATATTATCTCCTGTTGTGGTCCGAGAATCTGCAAAGGAGGTATTTTTTATGCAAAAAAGCTCGAACGACCTCTTTTCCAGGATCTTTGAATCATCCCGTGAATTTAAGAAGGTCACCACCATCACTACCTGCGCCATGTTCGGCGCGCTGTCCGTTGTACTCGGATATTACTCCTTTAAGATCACACCAAACTTAAAGATCGGCTTTGGTTCCATCCCGAATATGCTGGTGGACTACCTGTTTGGACCGGTAGTCGGCTGTCTCTTCGGCGGCGCTATGGACGTGATCAAGTTCATGCTGAAGCCGGACGGCGGATTCATGCCGGGCTTTACCTTCAACGCAATGTTGGCGGCATTTATCTACGGTCTCTTCTTTTATAAAAAGAATCTGTCCCTGCCGCGGATTCTCACGGCAAAGCTCGTGGTGATCGTTCTCTGCAACATCATCCTCGGTACTTACTGGCTGACACTCTTAAACGGAAAGGGATTTTTAGCAATTCTGCCAGCCCGTGCCATCAAGAACCTGGTCCAGTGGCCGGTGGACTCCCTGATCTTCTTCCTCGTGGCGAAGACCTTGGAGCAGGCGGGAGTGTTTAAGATCATTCTTCATGCTGGAAACCGTCAGAGAAGATAGTATATTTCCACAGCAGTATAAAATACAAAGCCGGGAACGCACCATCAGCTGGTTTGCCCCGGCTTTTTCTATCCACAATTCATCTGAAGTTTTCTTTAATGCCGTTTCCTCCAATTTTCCTTTACCTCAATCTACAAAATCTGCTGCTAACGACCTTTTTCGAATGCATCGCAGTAAAAAAATGCTCTCTGCAGCAATCCTAACGATCTGCTGCAAAGAGCACTTTTTTTATCCTTTTTATCCTTTATCCAATTTTCAGGTTAATCGCCAAGTACGTTTACGATTCTCACCGGTGTGCGGTAGTTCCATCTGGAAACCTTGATTCCGGTTTTTTCTGTGGAGGCATGTACGATCTGTCCATTGCCGATGTAGAGAGCAACATGGTTGATTCTCTTTCCGGATCCGTAGCAGATAATATCGCCCGGGCGCATCTCGGAGCTGCTTACCTGGCGGCCCATACGGGACTGTCCGCCGGAAGAATGCGGGAGTTCAACTTCTGCTGCGTGACGCATTACATAGGAAGTAAATCCAGAACAGTCAACACCAGTATTCGGGTTTGTTCCGCCGTATTTGTAGCGGTTTCCTACGAACTGGAGCGCATATGTAACGATCTCGGAGCGGAGATCATTCTCAACTTCGATAGCTGCCTCAAGTTCTTCCTCAGCCTCTTCCTCGTCGGCTTCTGCCTCAGCCGCTTCCTCCTCATTGGAGTCTGCCTCAGCCTCTGCCTCGTCGGCTTTCGCTTCTTCTTTATCTGTTGTCTCTTCAGAACCCTCTGTTTCTTCTGTCGCTGTCTGCTTGTCCTCTTCCAACGGGTTTCCGTTTTCATCGAGGTGGATGATTCTTACGACCATCTTGTCCTCTTTTACAGCTGCCGTTGTCTCGTCCGCGAAGGAAACGATCGGAAGTGCTGCCGTTAAGGCCATACATAAGCAGGTGATTTTTAAAGTTCTGAAAAGTTTTTTTGTCATTGATGTCCTCTTATCTTAAACTTTAATGATTTGCAATGTTTGTTACAAATATGTTAAATCTTGTTACAAACAAATTATATTTCTCACAGCCGCTTTTGTCAATACATACGAATGAATTCATAAACTCTTAATAATTTAGGCAAAAACCGCCAAAAATGTGGCAAAAATGCGGCGCTCCCCGCAGAGAGCGCCGCACATGTTTACATAACTTATTTCAATTGTAACATCCTGTAATCTGTTGATTTTTTCAGTAAAATCAGGGTTTTTCGGACATTTTCGTCTTTAAATCCATGAACCGGTCCGCCATTTTCTGTGCCTGTATCTGCAGCTCACATTCACGGCCGCCTGTTCATTTCTTCCTATTAATATCTGTTTTATTACCTGCCCCGGAAATTCTTAACAAGCCAATAAATAATAAGGCACATTAAGATAGGTCCGGAGAACCGGATCAGCAGGTAGAACACGCCACCCATAATGCTGAACACAACAGAGATCACAAGGAACAGGATCACGACAAGGGCTAATTTCCAGTACCACTTATTCAGATCGAAATAATGGATATTCGGCGCGGAGCCGTTCTGATAACTTTCCTGGCTGTAAGTACTTCTTCTGTCATCGCCCCGCGGGGACGCATCCTCAAAACTTCCATAACCGTCTCCGGTCTCTCCCGCCGCCTCAGCGGAATCGATGATCGTGCGGGCCACGATATTCGGCTCGCCGATCTCCTCAATAATTTCATCCATGGTACGGTCTTTTCCCAGCTCCTGGGAAAGATAATCCGCGTAATAATTCAAGTTGTCGCGGATGACCGACGCCGGGACCTCACCCGAGAGTGCTTCCTCCAGGCGTCTTAAAAATTCGTCCTTGTTCATGTAATTTTACTCCAGTTTTTCTTTAATGATGCCGCCGCGGTACACTGCCACGAGCTCCTTGAGGTCCGCGATCTTCGCCGCAAGCTCTTTTCCTGTATCCGTGTCCGCAACCATCACACGCTTTTTCATCTTCTCTACGATCATGACTTTCGGCGTGTTTTCATGGTTCCGGTCAAAAGGCTTGTGTTCCGCCAGGGCAAGGTGGTGGGAATTGAAGATCAGGGTGTAGCCCGCAATTCCCGTCTTCGGCTGGTAAGACTTGGAAAGACCGCCGTCAATGACGAAGAGCTTTCCATTTCCCTTGATCGGACTCTCGCCGTCCTTTAATTTTACCGGGACATGGCCGTTGATGATGTGGGAGCCTTCGATCGGAAGTCCGAATTCCTTAAGGATCTTATTACAGAATTCCTCTTTTTCGCACAGTTTATAATACGGGTTCATATTTTCCTTCGCGGCTGCCTTGTCAGCGACAAAGTAATTCTCGAAGGTCGCCATATTGTCCTTTCCGTATACCGGGGACTTCGGCCCGCACCATAAATACCACATAAAATCGCGGTACCAGTCCTTCGTCGGATCGTCATCCGGCAGGAAGTATGCCATCTTCACCACGTCCTCGAGATAATCAAGCAGACGTTTTCCAGAGTAGATGATTCCCTTGAGCTTCAGTTCCTCGAAGGTTCCATCCTCTTTCATCGGGATGCAACCGTGATATAAAAGGTTCGAGTTGCACCGCTTGTACATCGCGCCGTGGGAATACACGAAGCGGATATGGCGGTGAAGCGTCTCGCTGTGGTGGAAGGAAAGTGCAAGGCTGTTGATCAGCTCCTGCTCTTCCTTCGTGAGCTTTAACGGGTCCTTCGGGTCGATCGTCGGGAAGTTCATATCCAGCATCTTGTAGTCTTTTCCGTGGATATTTACGGTTCCCTTCTCAAAATTGATATGTTCCAGATGGATCCGGTCATCGATCTGGTAATCCGGGTGGCGCTTCGTGATCTGGCCTTCCACCTTGAACTGGATCACTGTGATCGCCTTGTGCATCTTCGCCGCAAGTCCCGGGTCTACCGCATCATAGATATTTTCATCCAGAATCTTCGGAAGGAACCGCTCACACGGGTCATCCCGGTAGACCTTCGCCGCAAACATGGACAGCGGGCGGAGATTGATTCCGTAACCGTCCTCAAGAACGTCGAATCCGTTGTAGCGGATCGCGATCCGGAGCACATTGCAGATGCAGGCCAGATTGCCTGTGGCTGCGCCCATCCAGGAGATATCGTGGTTGCCCCACTGGATGTCCACGTCGTGGAAATGCATGAGCTCGTCCATGATAATGTCCGCACGCGGTCCACGGTCGAAGATGTCTCCGATGATATGCAGGCTGTCCACGGTCAGGTTCTGGATCAGGTTGCAGAGCGCCATGATGAACTGATCGCCCATCTCGATGTCGATGATGGAGTGGATGATTTCATCATAATAAACCTTCTTGTTGTCATCGTTGTAGTCCACATGAAGGAGCTCGTCGATGATATATGCGAATGCCGGGGGCATTTTTTTACGCACTTTCGATCTTGTAAATTTTGAGGAAACTTCCTTACAGATGCGTACCAGGCGGTAGATCGTGATCCTCTGCCAGTCTTCTGTGAATTTCCCCTCCTTCTGGATCCGGCGGATATTCCGTTCCGGATAGTAGATCAGATTCGCTAAAGCGATCTCCTCCTCGTCCGAGATCACGTAGCCGAAGGTCTCCGATATTTTTTCACGGATGATACCGGATGCGCTGCGAAGCAGGTGAATAAACGCCTCATATTCACCGTGCAGATCGCTGAAGAAATACTCGGTTCCCTTCGGAAGTCCGCGGATCGCCATCAGGTTGATGATCTCACTGGATGCCGCTTTCACTGTCGGATACTCTTTTGCAAGCAGCTTCAGGTAGTCCAAATCTCTCATTATCGCTATTTTCCTCCCTGCGTTTTCCCGGGCGCGTAAATTTTCCCCTGCCGTTCCTGGTCCCGTTTTCCCCGCATTTTTGCTGGGTTTTTCGCGGGATCTTTCCGCTTTTCCGGTTAAAAATTTAACTGCCTGGGAATTGCTTTTCCATTTATTTTATAGTAACATATTCATATTCAAAACTCAACCAAAGAATCGATGACAACGGGGTCCGGGCATGCATTCCGGACTGCGCCGGAAGCAAATCTTATGCGGTCAAAATACACTTCAGAAGGGAGATTTTTTTCTTATGAACAGCGAACTTCTTTATGTTTTCGGGACCGGAAACGCAACGGTCACCAATCTTTATAATACATGTTTCGCGTTAAGGGACGGGGATGAATATTTCATGGTGGACGCCGGCGGCGGAAACGGGATCTTAAAGATTCTGGACAACATGCAGGTTCCGTTAGAGCACATCCACCATATTTTTGTAACCCACGCCCACACGGACCATGTCTTAGGCATCGTGTGGATGGTCCGCATGATCGCCACGAAGATGAAAAAAGACCAGTATATCGGGGATGCCTATATTTACTGCCATGCGGAGCTTATCGAAACGGTCAAGACGCTCTGCCGCCTGACGATCCAGGATAAGTTTTACAACATGATCGGCGACCGGATCCATCTGGAAGAGGTGAAGGACGGCGAGACCCGCCATATTTTAAGCTATGACGTGACGTTCTTTGATATCCACTCCACGAAGTTAAAACAGTTTGGATTCACGCTAACATTAAATAATGGAAAAAAGCTCACCTGTGCCGGGGATGAACCGTATAATCCGGTCTGTGAGAAGTATGTCCGCGGCAGCGACTGGCTGCTCCACGAGGCCTTCTGCCTCTATGGGGAGCGGGATATCTGGAAGCCGTATGAGAAGCACCACAGCACCGTGAAGGACGCCTGTGAGCTGGCAGAGACCCTGGGAATCCCGAATCTTGTGCTCTGGCACACGGAGGACAGCAATGTTGCCGGGCGGGAGCGGCTTTATAAGAGTGAGGGAAAACGCTATTACAGCGGAAATATTTATGTGCCGGATGATGAGAGTTTAATCGCTTTATAGTGAGACTGATCGCAGTATGGCACTCTGCTCTCCGTCATCTTTTGTCCGCCTGGGCATTTTGCCGGTTCGGCAATTCGTTAAATTGGTCTGTCCTCTTGCGCAGACTGGATTTTAGGTTATATTTGTCCTGATTTAGGAGGAAAAGGTTATGTCTATTAAACCGTGGATCTGCAACGGATCCAGGACGATCGTAAAGGACCGCTGGATCGATCTTCACGCCGATGACTGCGCACTGCCGGATGGCACGAAGATCTCTCCGTTTTATGTAAATGATGTACCGGATTTTGTTGTCGTGGTCGCCGTCACCGTTGACGGGGACTTCGTTTTCGTGCGCCAGTACCGCCATGGAACGAGGCAGATCCTTTTAGAGCTTCCGGCGGGCTGCATGGAGCCAACGGATACCGATCCAGGTGCCGGGGCTGCGAGAGAGCTCTTCGAGGAGACCGGATACGCCGGAAGCGAGCCCGTATTTCTCTGTAAGGTCGCGCCGAACGCGGCATGTATCAGCAATTATGCACATTGTTACCTGATCCGGGACTGCAGGAAAGTCAGCAGCCAGCACCTGGACGCCACCGAGGACCTGGAGATCGTTGTGATGTCCGCCGAGGAGACGAAAAAGCTGATGGTGGAAGGCGGACTCGTGCAGGCGGTGCATGTGGCGGCGATGTATTATGCGGAGAAGATTTTAAATCAGTAGATATCTCCACAGCTATTTATTTTTGTCAGCTGCCTGTCGTTTTCCTGTGCTGGGCACAGCAGCAACACAGCACTGCCACGCAAGCTCTCTCTATCATTAATGATCTTCTATCCAGCCATACTTTCATTTTCTATTGCTTATACAGCTAAGCGGATGATACTTTATGGCTGGTATTTATTTGAAAAGGATACATATTATGAATAAACGTGAAATTTCAGAAATTAAGAAACAATTCAAGAAGGATAACAACGCCATCACCCGCATCTGTGGATGTTATGTCGATGCGGAAAAACAGATTAAGACTACCCTGAAGGAGGCGTTCTTTGCCCTGTCCGAGGAGGAGATCTTCAAATATTATGAGATCTTCAAGAAATCCCTGTCCGGCGGAATCGGAAAGAATCTCCACAACCTGGAGTACTCCATCCACGACGAAGGTCCGGACAGCGCCCATGAACTTCTCATGAAACTCCGTGATGAGAAGCTCGCCGACGATGAGACCGTGGATACCTTTTATAATAAGGTAATCGAAAATTACGAGTACGGCGAAAACTACTATATTATCCTGATCCACAGCGCCTACGATGTGCCGGGAAAAGCGTCCGACAATGAGGAAATGTTCGACGCATCCGAGGAAGTCTACAACCACATCCTCTGCTGCATCTGCCCGGTAAAGCTCTCCGAGCCGGGTCTCTCCTACAATGAGGCGACCAACGCCATTGAGGAGCGCCCCCGGGACTGGTGGGTACAGACTCCGATGACTGGATTCCTGTTCCCGGCCTTCAACGACCGCAGCAGCGATATCCACGGTGTCCTGTATTTCTCCAAGAATCCGGAGGAGCTTCACTCCGAGTTCATCGACGCCTGCCTCGGCGCACCGACACCGATCTCCTTCAAGTCCCAGAAAGAGGCGTTCCAGGAGATTCTGACGGATACTCTCGGCGAAGAGTGTGACTATGAGACTGTCCGCCAGATCCATGAAAATCTCACAGAGCTTGCAGAGGAACATAAAGAGGACGAGGTTCCGCTGACCCTCACAAAACCGGAAGTCAAGGATCTCCTGGAAAAGAGCGGCGTGGAGCCGGAGCGCCTGGAGCACTTCGATAAAGTCTACGAGGAAGCTGCCGGTGAAAACACCGCGATCCTCGTTCTGGCCATCACCGGAACCGGAAAATTCGCTGTGAAGACACCGGATGTTGATATTAAAGTCAACCCGGACCGCTTGGATCTTGTGGAGACCAAATTCATCGGCGGACGACGCTGCCTTGTGATCGCCGTTGAAGACAACGTGGAAGTCAACGGCATGCCGGTGAAGATGTGGGAGGAGCAGAAGGAGGCGCAGTAACATGGCACCATCTGCCCGTTTCACTGAAGATTTCGCATACGAGGTCCTGTCCGTAGTCGGGGAGATTCCCGAGGGAACCGTCGCTACCTACGGTCAGATCGCCCGGCTCATCGGCAGGGACAAAAACTCCCGCCTCGTGGCCCGGGTCCTCTCCCATGCCTCAGACTACGGAGACTTCCCCTGCCACCGCGTCGTAAATCACGCCGGCCGCCTCGTCCCCGGCTGGCCGGAACAGGCATTTCTGCTGCGGCAGGAAGGTGTGGAGCTGAAGGATGCGATGCATGTGGACCTCAGGAAATATCAATGGGAATGCTGATTTGACAAATTTCTCCATTTTTGCTATAATTTCTTCGTAATAATTTTGTAATATTTGAAACAATTCTCGCAATATCAGCGGGGTATTCTACTAATATGAGGAAATTTTGCATGATGACATTACAGAATCTGATTCCAGACCTTTCAAAAAAGTTCCTTTTAAAGGCGGCGGTTGCCGCATCTGTCCTGTTCCTTTCCGTTACACTCCCGGCTATTCCGTCTTTCGCTGCATCCGCCTATGACAATCTTGCCGTGGCAAATGTGACAAGTGAACCGTTAAATATGCGGACGAAGCCATCTACCGAGGGTGAGATTGTCGGGAAGTGCTACCGCGGGGCGGGCGGAACTGTACTTGAGAGAAAAGATGGCTGGACGAAAGTCCGTTCCGGAAAAATTGAGGGATGGATGAGTGACAAATATCTGCTCTTTGGGACAGCTATCGAGCCATTGGCGAAGGAACTCGGTCTTCTATCCGCGAAGATCACCGCGACGACCTTGAACGTCCGCGAGACTCCGTCCACAGATTCCGCAATCTTAAAACAGGCGGCCGAAGGTGATTCCTTCCCTGTCTTAAGTGAATCCGACGGCTGGACAAAGGTTCAGCTCTCCGCCGACACAAACGGCTATATTTCCAGTAAATACGCCTCTATCAGCCCAGTACCTGCTGCCGCTGTTGACGCAAAAGAAGAATCCGCAGCACTGAATGCCTCTGGAGCCGGAACCTCCGCAGCACCGTCCTATGTGATCTCTGCCACCGAGGACGAGATCTACCTGATGGCAGCCTGCGTCGCGATGGAGACTGGCGATGACCACTATGAGGACCAGCTCGCCGTGGCAAGCTGCATCGTAAACCGTGTAAAATCCAAAAAGTGGGGCAAAACGATCTCCGACGTGATCTACGCCGACGGCCAGTTCCCCGGCGCGTCCTCCGGCCTGTTGGACAAATACCTGGCAAAAGGCCCGTCTAAGTCCTGCATAAAGGCCACAAAAGATGCCCTGGCAGGTTCCAACAATATTGGTGACTATCTTTACTTCAAATCCGCCAAACGCGCCTCAACAGGCAGCTACTCTTCCTATAAGATCGTTGGCGGGAACTGTTTCTACAAAAAATAATATTTTATCTGCAGGACCTGCCATCGGCAGCTTCTTTCGAATGCATTGCAGCAAAAAACAGGGAAAGCCTACCTTCTCCGAAGGTGCTTTCCCTGTTTCCGTACAGATACCCCATTTCCTTTAATAACACTTCAAATAAAACTGTTTTTCTTAGAAATCAATACCACTCTTCTACACTTCTGTTCCAAGCCATTTCTTAACCTTGTCTGTACTGAATCCAACGATTTCTGCAATCTCTTCAACCGAAATTCCCTTTTCGCTCATTCGAACCGCCGTATCCTTAGCTTGGCTTTCACGCCCTTCTTCACGTCCTTCCGCATAGCTCTCATTTCTCAGGTCTTCCATCGCCTTACACATTTCTCTCACTCCTCTATTCTTCGATCTCCCTACATCTCACCGCCGCCCGCGCTTTCCCCTTATTCGTGCAGGTAAACAGCGTCAGATCCCAGTCACCGCCTTCCATCTTTTCGATGTCATAGCCGCCAACCGTCTCCATTTCCGTCACTTCATAGGAAAACACATTTCCATCCGCATCCGTAAACACCACGGAATCACCTGGATCCAGGCGTTTGATGCCGGAAAAATGGGTGCGGTAATTGTGTCCGGCGATGATCATATTCTTTAAGTACGCAGAACCACTGTAGCGGCACGGCGCTTTTTTGAGCTTTGCATAGCTCCACTCACTGATTACCGGAAGTTTCAATCCCAGTGCCGGAATCTCGATCGTCCCCACACATTCCTGTCCATTTACCTCCACAGTCGGCATTTCCATCTCCGGATTCTTCTTATATTCCGGTACAAGTTCTTTTTTCTCCGTCTCCAGCCGCTCCGGCAGATCGGCTGTCAGTGACTCCATCCGGACCACCATCTCCTCTGACTCTGCTCCGGCACGGTCTGATTCTCTTATATTATAAACAGTAAGAAGAAGAGCCGCCGCGATCAGCAGCAGACCCACGCCCGTTAAAAGCTTCCCTTTCATATTCTTCCTATCCCGTCCTCCATATGCTTTCTGTGTTCCTTTTCACACATTTTCATTATATCATTGGCCATTGCGGTCCACAACTGCCATCCTTGTTATTTTCTTAACGATCTTTCACTTTTTTCCCTATATTCGTTGTCTAATTTGCACAAATTTGGTATAGTATACCCATTAAAAAAATCAAATCTGTTCTCCGGCGCTCATATTCCCCGGAGAGCAAACCGAAAAACAGGAGGAGACCATGAAAAAGACCATGAAAGCTACCGCATTATTCTTAGCAGCCGGACTGCTGCTCACCGCGTGCGGAGGAAAAACTGATACTGCAGCTACAACCGCTGCCGCTGAAAGCGCAAAAGCTGATGCTGGGACAACTGCTGCTGCTGAGACAGACGCAAAGAAGCCGTCCTTTGTATTCGTATGTACAGGACAGTTAGGTGATAAATCCTTCAACGATTCTGCGAACGCAGGTATGGAAAAGATCGCTTCCGATCTTGGCTGCGAGGTAAAGGTCATCGAGATCGGCCGTGACCAGACAAAGTGGGAGCCGACATTCCAGGATCTCGCTGAGGAAGGAAAATACGATGTTATCATCTCCAACGGATCTTCCTCCGCTGAGGTCATCGAGCAGGTTGCAGAAGAGTTCCCGGATCAGAAATTCGTTATGTTCGACTCTGATATGGAAGAGGGCAAGTGGCCGAATCTTTACGCCATCAGCTACAAACAGAACGAGGGCAGCTACCTTGCCGGCGTTCTCGCAGCACTCGTAACAGAATCCAAAGACATGCCAAACGCAAATGAAGACAAGAAGATCGGTTTCGTCGGCGGTTCCGAACACCCGATCATCACCGACTTCCTTGTTGGATACATCGCAGGTGCGAAATCCGTTGACCCGGATATCAAGGTATACGTTTCCTACATCGGTTCCTGGGATGATACCGCAAAAGGTAAAGAGACAGCCATCGCCCAGTACAACCAGGGCGTTGACATCATCTTCCCGGCTGCTGAGCAGGCCGGACTTGGCTGCGTAGAGGCTGCGGCTGAGATGGGCAAATACATCATTGGCGTTGACTCCGACCAGGCAATGCTGTTCTCCGGTTCCGACGAGGACAAGGCGAACGTGATCCTGTCTTCCGTATTAAAGAACGTCGGCGATTCCCTTGTGAGAATGGCTGAGATGGAGGAAGAGGGAACGGTTCCTTACGGCAAATGCGAGTTCCTTGGCTTAAAGGAAAACGGCGCAGGTCTCGCTGACAACGAGTACTTCCAGAAGAACGTTCCGGATGAGATCAAGCAGACCATCGAGGAGAAGAAACAGGAAGTTCTTGACGGAAAGATCGAGATCCCGACAGCGCTCGGCGATGCTGACCAGAACGAAGTTCAGGCTCTTATTGATTCTGTAGCTCCGTAACTTCACCAGTTCCTATCATTCAGCCACGACAGATAAAGTTTTACTCACTGCCGGAAAATGCCGAATGTGTAGTAATATCGAGTACACCAGGGGACTTTCCAACAAGTCCCCTGTGCTTTTATAAGGAAGGAGGATCGATATGGGCAAAGAGATCCTGAAAATGGAACATATCACAAAGATCTACCCCAACGGTGTCATGGCCAACAAGGACGTAAGCTTTTCCGTCCAGGAAGGCGAGATCCATGCCCTGATGGGTGAGAACGGCGCAGGAAAAAGTACCCTGATGAAGATCCTGTTCGGCGACGAGGATGCCACCGAAGGCGATATCATCTTCGAGGGAAACAAGATCCAGCCGAAAAGCGCCGCCGACACGATCCGTCTCGGAATCGGAATGGTGCACCAGCACTTCATGCTCGTAGATTCTCTCCGGGTATACGAGAATGTGATCCTCGGCATGGAGCCGAGAAACGGCATCATGATCAACAAGGAAAAAGCGATCCAGGCGGTGGAGGAAACCGCAAAAAAATACAACTTAAAGATCGATCCGCTGGCAATGGTCGGGGACCTCTCCGTCAGCCAGAAGCAGAAAGTCGAGATCTTAAAAGTCCTGCTCCGCGGCGCGAGACTTCTGATCCTGGATGAGCCGACCGCAGTCCTGACTCCGCAGGAGACGGACGAGCTCTTCGAGCAGCTTCTTTTATTAAAGAAAAACGATCACACGATCATCTTTATCTCCCACAAGATCCGTGAAGTCATGCAGATCTGCGACAATATCACGGTTCTCCGCGCCGGCCGCACCGTCGGATCCATCCCTGTGAAAAATGCCACTGAGGAAGAGATCTCCCGCTTTATGGTGGGCCGCGACGTCATCCTGAAAATGAATAAAAAGCCGGCAGAATTCGGTGAGACGCTCTTAAAGGTCACCGACCTGACCTATGAAAATAAAGAAGGAAGGAAACTTTTAGACCACGTCTCCTTCTCCCTGAAAAAGGGCCAGATCCTGGGCATCGCAGGCGTCGAGGGAAACGGCCAGAATGAGCTCGCCGAGGCGATCTTCGGCTTCTACTCCGGCGTCAAGGGCAGCATCATCTTTGACGGAAAAGAGATCTTAGGAAAGTCCATCCGCACGATCCGCGATGACGGAATTTCCTATATCCCTGAGGACCGCATCAAGACCGGTGCCGCCGGAAATGTCAGCCTCTGGGGCAACATGATCGCGGACATCATCGACAGCCCAAAGCTCAAAAAGCACGGACTTCTCGACTACAAAAATATCCACGCGCGGGCAGACAAGCTTATCAGTGACTTCGGCGTTCTCTGCCAGAACGACAACCAGCCCATCAGCATGCTGTCTGGCGGAAATATGCAGAAGGTCGTCGTCGCCAGGGAATTCTCCTCCGACCCGAAGCTTCTGATCGCCAACCAGCCGACCCGCGGCATTGATGTAGGTGCCAACGAGTTTATCTGGAAAAAGATCATCGAACAGCGTGATGCCGGAAAAGGCGTTATCCTGATCTCCGCGGACTTAAACGAGATCATGGAGCTCTCCGACAGCATTCTCGTCATGTGTGGCGGTCAGGCTGCCGCCTACTTCGAGGACGCGAAAAAAGTAGACGAATTCGAGCTCGGAAACTACATGCTCGGACTGAAGCATCAGGAGGTATCAGAAGCATGAAACAAAAAAAACCTCTCTCATCTTATGTAGAAATGCTGCGGACCATGATCGCGATCCTGATCTCCCTGGTCATCGTCTTCGCGATCATTCTCCTGATCAGCAGCCAGCCACTCTCCGCTCTCGGGGACTTTATTTTCGGACCGCTGACCTCCGTCCGCCGTTTCGGAAACGTTATTGAGGGCATGACACCGCTCATGTTCACGGGACTGGCAGTCATCATCCTCTTTAAGCCGGGACTTTTCAATCTGTCCATGGAAGGCGCATTCTTTATCGGCGCCGTTGCGGCCTGCGCGGCTGCACTGGGACTTGGGCTCTCCGGCAAGGCAGCTCTCATCGCGGCAATGGCGGCTGCGGCAGTCGCAGGCGGATTTATCTGCTTTATCCCGGGCATCATGAAGGTAAAAACCGGCTCCAACGAGCTCGTGACTTCCCTGATGCTCAATTACACCTGCCTGTATGTGGGACTCTGGATCATCACCTCGTTCTTCTACGACCCGACCCAGAACTCCAACTATTCCTACAAGTTCCCGGAAGGATGCGCTTTAAGCAAGATCATCACCGGCACACGGATCAACTCCGGAACGATCATCGCCTTTGTGACAGTCCTCGTGATCTGGATCATCGTAAACCGGACACCCTTCGGCTTTAAGGCAAACCTTGTGGGCGAGAACTTCAATATGGCAAACTACGCGGGCATCAACTCCGGTCTTGTGATCATCCTGACCCAGATCCTGGGCGGCATGCTGGCGGGCCTCGGCGGCGCTACAGAGCTTTTCGGCATGTACCAGCGGTTTCAGTATTCCGCGCTTCCAGGATACGGCTGGGACGGCGTTCTGATCGCCATCGTCGCCAGACGGAAGGTCCAGTATGTCCCGTTCGCGGCGCTGTTCTTATCTTACCTGCGGATCGGCGCGGATATCATGTCCAGAAATTCTGATATCCCGTTCGAGATCGTAAACATTATCCAGGCAGTCATGGTCCTTCTGATCTCCGCGACCGCGATCTTAAGCGGCTACAAAAAGAAACTCATCATCAAAGAGGCAAAGGAACTTGAATCTGCAGCGAAAAAGGAGGTACAGGCATGAATATCTGGAGTGTAATTTTTTCCCCTGACTTCCTCTTCACCTCGATCCGCGTGATGACTCCGATCCTGTTCGCGGCCATGGCCTGCATGGTCTTCGTCAAAGGCGGGATCGATCCCATCGGAACTGAGGGAATTATGTTAAGCTGTGCCCTGGCAGGTCCTGTCGGCGGCTATTTTACCCACAGCGCTCTCGGCGGCGTGGTGTTTGCCATGGCGGTGGGCGTGGTGCTGGCTCTTGTGTTCGGTTACTTTACGCTGATCTTAAACACGAACCCGGTTCTTGCCGGAATCGCGTTAAATACTTTGTCCGGCGGTCTCACGGTCTTTACGACCTATTATCTGACCGGAAATAAAGGTTCCACGCAGAACTTAAAAAGCCCGGTGGTTCCGGAGATCCAGATTCCAGTCATTAAGGACATTCCTGTTCTCGGTGAGATCATCTCCGGGCACAATGTTCTGACTTACCTTGGACTGATTCTCGTGGTTCTCCTGACGATCTTTTTCTGGGAGACTTCCACCGGGCTGCGGATCCGCGCGGTCGGAAAAAATGAAAGTTCCGCAAAATCTGTCGGACTAAATGTCATGAAATATAAATACATCGCGCTTTTCATCGCCGGATGCCTGGCGGGAATCGGCGGCGCGTATATGTCCATGGGCTACGTTTCCTTCTTCTCAAGGGACATGATCGCCGGACGTGGATGGATCGGCATGGCGGCAGAGTCCATGGGACTTGGCGTTCCGTGGAAGATCACCTGCTCAGTACTGATCTTTGGTATGGCGGATTCGCTGGCAGTGCGGTTACAGATGTTAAATCTGCCGTCACAGCTGATCCAGACGATTCCGTATGTTGTGACAATGATCGCGATTGGAATTTATTCTAAGAGGAGTATGTCGGGGAAGAAGAATTGATGGAATTATTTCGGAATTCCGAGTTATTATAAATATAGACAAATCTTCTGTATGATCCATTTTGACAATGCGCTTTCTTCCCGGATCTGCCCAATTTCTTATCTAGGACGGGACCTGGAAGTAGTATTTATAGCTGAAATGAAGGAGATTCTTTATGAAAGCATGGGAATTTGAACATAAGCTGACGGCGGACGCAGTTCCGCCGGAGCTTCACGATGACAACGAGGCAGATTGGATGACCTACACGGAAGCCGGCCGCGCCTCCGACAAGCAGCTTTTCCACGACTGGGACAACAAGGTTCCGGGATCCAAAGCGCCCTGCGACGTGGTGATCGCCGCGGTGCAGAGCATGCACAACCGGGGATATGATGTGACGGAAGCTGAGAAATTCATGGAGGAAGGCCTGAGGGCGTCCGAAGAAAAGGACGGAGCCGCGATCCAGGTGGCTACCGCGAAGATCTTCCACGCACTGAATGAAGCGCCGAGGGATCCCGCCTCCCCCTACTGGAGCTACAACACCTACCGCACCTTCTCGGACGTGGAAAAAGAGGCTGATTTCGGTCCTGCAGCGCCCTATGACGTCTTTTCCGATGACTTTGCAGAGAAAGTCACTGCAGGATGGATAGGACAGCTTATCGGCGGCTGCCTGGGAACCCAGATCGAAGGTTATACGACCGAACAGATCCGCAGACGCTTCGGCGAGGTCTACGGATATCTCCGCCGCCCGGAGACATACAACGATGATATCACCTACGAGATCGCTTATCTCGACGGATTCATCGAAAAAGGCTATGACATCACGCCTGCCGACGTTGCCTACAAGTGGCTAGAGCTGATCTCCGACGGATATTCCGCCGAGAAGACGGCCATCGAAAATCTCCGCCGCGGGCTTCTTCCGCCGGAGAGTGGTACAACAAACAACTACTTCTACGACTGGATCGGAGCGCAGATGCGCACTCCGCTTCACGGAATGTTAGCACCCGGAAACCCGAAGCTCGCAGCGAGACTGGCCGCGGACGATTCGATCGTCTCCCACTCCAACAACGGAATGCTGGGCGGGATCTTCAACGCCCTGCTCACTTCCCTGGCATTCACGGAGAGTCATATCCGGACCGTTGTTGAGAAAGCGGTGGACATGATCCCGCATAAGAGCGAATACTACGCGGTCGTAAAGCACGCGCTTGATCTCTGCAAGGAAAATACCTCCTGGGAGCCGGTATGGGCGGCCTGCGAGGAACGCTACAAAGAATACAACTGGATCCACGCCTACCCGAACGCGGCGGCCGAAGTTATTGCCCTCTGGTTCGGAAATATGGATTTCAAGGAAACCTGCCACATCATCGCCATGGAAGGTCAGGATGCGGACTGTACCGCAGCCCCGGTACTGAACGCACTGGCGATCATGATCGGTCTGGATGTCATTGATGACAGCTATATCAAGCCCATTGGAGACAGGATCCTCACGACTATGAGACGGTATCAGGATTTCAAGATCGCTGAGCTTTGTCAGTGGACAACGGATGCGGTGAGGAATGCGGTGAAGAAACAGGTGTGATCATTTTCGCTTCACCTGAAAAGAGGAATCATCCGGCTGTATGCCAAATGATTCCTCTTTTTTATTCCGGGAATATTTCTTTTAAATGTTTCAACAGCCCTTCCTCATCATTCTTCCCGATCACCATCGGTGCCCGCCTCCGCACATTCTCCGGCGCATTTCCCATCGCTGCGCCGAATCCTGCCGCATGCATCATGGAAAGGTCGCTCTCGCCGTCACCGAAGGCCGCTGCCTCTTCCGGTGAAATTCCGAGTTTTCCACAGAGTGTCTTCAAACCTTCCGACTTTTCCACGCCCGCTGCCGTGATCTCCAGGTATTCCGGGTTGGATGCCGCAGACTGAAGGTCGGAGAAATCTCTCGCCAGAACTGCCGCCAGCTTTGTCATCACGTCCGGATCCCCCATGAGAAGAAATTTATGAATTCCGCCTTCTTTTTCAAATATATCTTTAATAGAGCCAATTTCAGCTGGAAATCCCACGATTCTTTCTTCCCGCTGCTCTCTCCAGTCATCCCGGTCATCCACGATCCACTTCTCACCGCCGAAGGTATTGCAGGCAACGGCCGGAAAGTCCTTATCCAGCATTGCCTTCAGTTCCAGCGCCCGCTTAAGCGGGATCATTTTACTGTAGATCTCATGTCCGTCGTTGTCGAGGATCAGCCCGCCGCAGAACGCGATGATCGGCGCATGGTTCCCCAGCATTCTCTTAATGACCCGCACTCCTTCCGGCGACCTCGCGGAGGTCAGGATAAACGGGATTCCCTTCCTCTCAAGCTTCAGGATCATCTCCTTCGTCCCCTCCGTGACCTGTCCGTCCGACGTCAGCAGCGTGCCGTCGATGTCGCTGAATATGATCTTGCAAGTTTTTTCTTTTTCCATCTTTATCTCCATATTTTTGATGTTTATCCGGTGTATTTCCACACCAGTATGACCGCCTGACGCAGTCCGCAGCTTCGCGCGAATGCGCCTTCTCCTATCCCCGCTGCAAAATACTCCTCTCGTTCTCCCGCACTTTCTGTTCCAGCAGCGTATACTGTCTGATCTCTTCCTCTGTAAAATTTTCAAACTTCGCCTGATAGTAATCGTTCTCCGCGGCCTCAAGATCCGGAATCACAACTTCTGATGCCGGAAGAAGTTCCAGTCGGATCTTTCGTTCTGTTCCCCGCCTTCTCGGAAGCTCCGTTACCTCCACCATCTTTTTCGCGGACAGCCGCTGGATCGCCACCGCAAGGTCTCCGCGGCCGAGATTTATAAGATCCGCAAGATTCTTTCTGCTCAGCTCATGGCTTGCATCCTTCAGATATAAAAGCAGGGAAAGTTCCTCCATCGTCATATCATGCTTCAATGCCGCCGACTCCAGATATCTCTCCAGAAGTTTCCGGTCCCGGTATTTATCCACGATGATCCCATCATCGGAGATCACCTCCGGCAGCGCACTGCTCCGCTCCTCTCCGAGCTTCCGGTTTCCCGGGATCGATGCCGGAAAAACAAAGCCGTCCTTCGCTGCGTCCACCAGAAAATGGTACACCTGAAGCCGGTTTTTTTCATAATCTTCCTCGTCCAGCACATGCTTATAAAAGTTGTTGTAATACTCAAACATCATGAGCTTCATCTTCACAGTCTTCGTGATGCTGATCTTCTGGTTCACCAGCGAACCTTTTGTCTTTACATAATAGTACACCGGTGTCCGCAGCGCGTAGAATGTCTCTGCGTAACGGACATATTCCAGATTAAACATAAAATCCTCGCACCAGCTGATCTCCGCATCCATCCGGATCCCGAAGCGGTTTACGAGATCGCGCCGGTAAAGCTTGTTCCACAGCACTCCATAGTAATAATCTGCCGGATTTTCCATCATAAACGACGCGAATTCCTCCCGGTCGATCACATGGTCCGACTCGATGTCCCCTTTTCTGGATACCATATCACCAACGACGCGGTAAAAATCGGAAATCACCATATCACAGCCATGTTCCTCTGCCGCCCGGACCATAAGCTTTGTCGCATCCGGCGTCAGCCAGTCATCACTGTCCACAAACTGGAGATACGTTCCCTTTGCCCTTTCTATTCCCTGATTTCTCGTATCCGAAACCCCGGAATTTTCTTTGTGGATCACCACCACACGCTCGTCCGTCTTCGCATACGCATCACAGATCGAGCCTGACATATCTCTGCTCCCATCATCCACGAGGATTAGTTCAAAATCTTTATATTCCTGTCCGAGAATGCTGTCCACACAGCGGTTCAAAAATTTTTCCGCATTGTAGACAGGAACAATTATACTGACTGTCGGTTTCATTCTCCTCCTCCATTCTCTATAATAACCTGTTGGAATATCTCCCATAAAATAAATTTACTATACGATCTATCATATCATATTTTTCTCACAATACGCGATTTATTTTCTTAAATTCTCTTGACTTTTGAAAATCAGTGACTATAATAAAGGGCAGTTTCAAATATTTCTTGCGATGATGGGAACGCTCTTAACGAAGATCTTTCAGAGAGCAGCTGGCTGGTGAAAAGCTGCAGACACCGCGTTACAGACAATCCTCCCGGAGCTAACCACTGAAAGTATTCCAAGTAGGCTGGTTCGGTTTACACCCGTTAACGTGTTGCCTGTTAATTTTTCATATTTGAAAAACGACGGGATCGAGAGGCTGTTTTTTTGACAGCAATAAGAGTGGTACCGCAGAAGTTTCGCTTCTGTCTCTTAAAAAATAAGAGACGGGAGTTTTTTTTTGCCAGAAAGCGTTGTCAAGCGGCTGAACAGCCTGCGTGCTCGCACGCAAGGATGTTCAGACATTTGACAACCAAGCCAGCATGAGTAAGCAGGGCGACAGCCCGGATTACGAATGCTGGCTGAGATTGCGGGAGCACGCAGTGCGGAGCAATCTCCTTTCGCGCACCCCGCCAACGTCACCACCCACTACTTAGTTTCTTACCTGCGAGGGGCAGTTAAGATATATACTTATAATCAATCTATTCTTAAAAGATTTCAGGAGGTCATTATGAAAAAAAGTGCAAAATTATTATCCGCCGTTATGGCAGGCGCTATGGTTCTTTCCATGGCAGGCTGCGGCTCTTCCAGCAATTCCGCAGAGACAACTGCTGCTGCCGCTGAGACAACAGCCGCTGCCGCTGATTCTTCCGCTGCTGAGAGCAAGGAAGAGACTTCAAACGCAGACGCAACCGTAATAAAGCTTGGTACGACCGTAAACGAGCAGGACAGCTTCCAGGTATGTGCAGATAAGTTCGCTGAACTCGTAAAAGAGCGTACAAACGGCGCTTACGAGATCGAGATCCATCCGAACGGAGCTCTCGGTGACGAGCGTACCATGCTTGAGAGCATGCAGATGGGTACTCTTGATATGGGTATCATCACAAGCGGTCCGTTCGTAAACTTCTCCAGCGCTATGGGTGTTCTCGATATGCCGTTCCTGTTCGCAAACAACGAGGAAGCTTACAAAGTTCTCGACGGTGAGATCGGTAAAGAGCTTCTCGGAACACTTGAGGATGCTGACTTAAAGGGTCTTGCATACGCAGAGCGTGGTTTCCGTAACATCACAAACAGCAAGAAGCCGATCACAAACGCGGCTGACGTTGCAGGCTTAAAGCTCCGTGTCATGGAGAACGACGTTTACACAGCTACCTTCAAGGCTCTTGATGTAAACGCAGTTCCGATGGCATGGTCCGACGCTTTAACAGCTCTTCAGCAGGGCACCATCGACGGTGAGGAGAACCCGATCAACGTTATCTACTCCTACAAGCTCTGGGAGTCCCAGAAGTATGTAACCCTTGACCGTCATTCCTACTCCACAGCGATCATCACCATGAGCAACGACCTCTTCAAGTCCTTACCGGAAGATGTTCAGAAGATCTTCGAGGAATCCGCACAGGAAGCTGCTGAGTACGAGCGCCAGTGGGTTGCAGATCAGGAAGCTGACCAGCTTCAGGAGATCAAGGATCATGGTATCGAAGTCATCGAGAACCCGGATGTAGACAGCTTCCGTGCAGCTGTTCAGAGCGTATATGACGCTTACCCGGATTACGCTGATTACATCAAAAGAATCCAGGACGCATTAAAGTAATTTCGCAACTGTTTGATTTTAAAGTTCGGTGCTAAAATCCGTTAACATTGCCCCGGCAATGGGATTTTTAAAGCAGGTTCTTCGGCTGCCCAGGGAAACCCGGACAGCCGGAACTGCTACCACTGCTGTATTGTACGGAATTTTCAGTTCAGAAAATTCCTACTCGCGTACTGTAAATCAGAACCGCTTTAGCACTTTCCATGTAATTGTTTCGGTTTTCAAAGGAGGAAACACCGTTGGCTTTCGTTAAGGGATTTCACAAACTCAGCGATGTTCTGGACACCATCTGTTCTTACATCATCGTTGTCATGCTCGGCGCCATGGTCGTGATCACCGGCGCACAGATCGTCTGCCGTATGGCATTCACCGCTCTCTCCTGGAGTGAGGAAGCAACCCGTTACCTTTTAGTCTGGTCATCATTTTTAGGCGCAAGCTGTGTATACAAGCACAGCGGCCATATCTCCATCACCTTCGTTCAGGATATGGTTCCGGCCGCGTTAAGCAAAGTCTTAAAGCTTCTCGTCCATGTGGTCTGCGCAATTCTCTTTGTTGTCGTGATCATCTATGGTATGAAATACTTCGGAAAACAGGGAAACCAGCTGTCCGCAGCAATGCGTCTTCCCATGAAATATATTTACCTCTGCATTCCGGTAGGATGCGGATTCATGCTCGTACATGCGGTTGACGCGGTTCTTGGACTTTTATTTGGAAAGGAGGAGGCATAACATGGCAGCATTATTATTCATTTCCTTTATCGTTCTGCTTCTGATCGGCGTTCCGGTCGCATTCGCGATCGCGGCGGCAGCTCTCCTCGTCCTCTTAAAAGGCGATGTAAAGCTCCTGATCCTCGTACAGCGTATGTTTGCCAGCACTGACTCCTTCTCCCTGATCGCAGTCCCCTTCTTCATCTTTGCCGGGGATCTTCTCGCAAAGGGAAAGGTTTCCAGAGTCCTCGTTGAGTTCGCCGAGTCCTTACTCGGTATGTTAAAGGGCGGTCTTTCCATCGTATCTGTCCTTGCAGGCATGTTCTTCGCAGCGATCTCCGGTTCCGGTGCCGCCACGACAGCCGCTGTCGGCGCAACACTGATCCCGGAGTTAAAGAAACGCGGATACCGCGAAGATTCCGCTGCTGCCCTGATCGCAGCTGCCGGAACCATCGGTGTCGTTATCCCGCCGTCCGTTCCGATGGTATTATATGCCGTTATCTCTGAGGACAGCGTAAACACACTTTTCAAAAACGGCTTTGTTCCTGGCGTTTTAATGGGTGTGATCCTCATTGCGATCTCCCTCTACCAGGCTCACAAGTTCAACTACCCGAAAGGAAAGGCTTTCTCTGTCGGAAACGTGCTGCGAACCTTCAAGGAAGCGATCTGGGGAATCTTAATGCCGGTCATCATCCTCGGCGGAATCTTCTCCGGTTACTTCACACCGTCTGAGGCAGCTGCCGTAGCGGTCATCTACGCGATCTTCGTCTCCTTCTTTATCTACCGCGACCTTGATTTCAAAGGTCTCGTTGAGATCATGAAGGGAAGCGCAAAGACATCTGCCGTTATCATGATCATCATCGCATGCAGCGGTCCGTTCGGCTGGGTTCTCGCAAACTACAAGATCCCGGAGGCCATCGCGTCCGGAGTATTGGGAATCTCCACAAACAAGTATGTGATCATGTTCCTGATCTCCCTGATCATCCTGCTCGCCGGAGTCTTCATGGAGACCTCCTCCGCGATCATTATTCTTTCTCCGGTGTTCCTGCCGCTTGTCAAGGCCATGGGTATCAGCACCATTCACTTCGGTATCCTCTTCGTGGTTGGTATCGCCATCGGTATGATCACACCGCCGGTTGCCATCAACCTCTTCGTTGCTTCCGGTATCACGGGACTTCCGATCGAGCGGATCTCCAAATCCGTTATCCCGTACCTGATCGGACTGATCATCGTATTCTTCATGATCGTATATGTTCCGCTTCTGATCCCGGGACTTATGTAATCATATAAGAAATCATAAAATTCTAAGACCTCCAGTTCCGGAATATACCGGTTTCTGGAGGTCTTTTTTATCATTCTGTTCAGCTCAAATTCAACACGGCACCGGTTCCTACATACACTTTGTCGATTCTAATCCGCAAAAAAAGTCCACCAAACCTTTCGATTCGACGGACTTTCCATTCCCCATTCACAAGCCGCTGTCCGCGGCTATATTTTTTGCAGGACCTGCACCAGACTGTCACTCCGGACAAATTTCCCTGAGAACTAAACTGCCTGCGCTTCCTCCAGTGTGGTCGTCTCGTACTTGTCGAGGATCACTCTCTGGATCATGTCCCGTGTTCCGGAATTGATCGGATGGGCGATATCGCGGTATTCGCCGTCGGCAGCTTTTCTGCTCGGCATCGCGATAAACAGGCCTTTCTCCCCTTCAATGACCTTAATATCGTGGATCACGAACTCGTTGTCCAGTGTGATGGACACGATCGCCTTCATCTTTCCCTCTTTCTCAATTCTTCTCACACGTACATCTGTTACCTGCATAATAACCTCCCCCATCTGCGCTCTCCGCAGATTTTATGTAATCACCGGCCAGTCAATCTTTGAATGCCTGTTTTTCTGCCTTTTGCCGCGCCGTCCGGAATATCCCATTTCCGGCCTGCGGCTCCCTTTTTACAGGGTGTATCTCTCGTTCTTCTCGATGACGATCTTCACATCGTCCGGTTTGCCGATATACGTTGTGTTGGCACGGATCGTGTCGCGGCTCTCAACGATGCAGTTCTCGATAACAGTATTATCCCCAATATACACGTCATTTAAGATCACCGAGTTCTTGATGATACAGTTGTTTCCAATATAGACTTTCTTGAAGAGAACAGAGTTCTCAACGGTTCCGTTTAAGATACAGCCGCTGGATACCAGGCTGTTCTTCACGGACGCGCCCGGATTGTATTTTGCCGGCGGAAGATCATCCACCTTGGAGTAGATATCCGGATACTCCTTGAAGAAGTAATTGCGAACTTCCGGTTTTAAGAAGTCCATATTTGTCTGGTAGTAAGCATCGACGGATGCGATGTTGCTCCAGTATGTATTTAACTTGTACGCGTAGATCCGCTTGAGACCTTTGTAGCGCACCAGGATGTCCTGTACGAAGTCGTATCTGTCCTCGTTCGCGCAGCGCTCGATAAGCTCGATGAGCTGACGGCGGCGGACAACATAGATACCGCAGGAGATCGTGTGGGAATCAGCCACCATCGGCTTCTCCTCGAACTCAACGATCCGTCCGTCCGCGTTCGTCTTCACCATACCGAAACGGGTCACGTCCACATCACCCGGCATGTCCTTGCAGACAACAGTGATATCGGCTTTCTTTTCGATATGATATTCCAGGACCTTATTGTAGTCCAGTTTATAGATACCGTCTCCGGCTGCGATCACAACATACGGCTCGTGGCTCTTCTTTAAGAAGTCCAGGTTCTGGTAGAGCGCGTCCGCTGTTCCGCGGTACCAGTCGCTGTGCTCCGCCGTGATCGTCGGGGTGAATACATACATTCCGCCCTGTTTTCTTCCGAAATCCCACCATTTGGAGGAACTTAAATGTTCATTTAAGGAGCGGGAGTTATACTGTGTCAGTACGGCAACGCTCTGGATATGAGAGTTGCTCATATTGCTTAACGCAAAATCCACGCTTCGGAAACTGCCCGCGATCGGCATCGCCGCGATCGCTCTCTTATTGGAAAGTTCGCGCATCCGCTTGCTGTTTCCGCCTGCTAAAACAATACCGATTGCTCTCATACGATTCCACCTGCCTTTACAATGTAGCCGCCACTCTCAAGCTCGCTGTTCGGATAATCTTCCGCGGTCGTCACGCCTGAAATTGCTGTATTCCTGCCGATCTTTACGTTCTCCGGAATCACGGAGTGCTCGCCGATCGTCACAAGATCAAACTGATAAACCTTCTGGTCGTATTTGCTCGGTGCGTATTCACCTACACCAAGGTGAGCTCCCGCTCCGACCTTTACGTCCTCAGCAACGATGGACTTGTCTACCACTGCTCCTTTTCCGATCACGCTGTCCTGCATGATAATTGAATCTTTGACTACAGCGCCTTCCTCGATCACAACTCCGGATCCGATCACGGAATTCGTCACCTCACCGTAGATCTCGGAACCCTCTCCGATGATACATTTTGTGATCTTCGCGTCAGAAGAGATATACTGCGGCGGGATACGGTCGCTCTTTGTGTAGATCTTCCAGTATTCCTCATACAGATTGAACTCCGGAATAATATCGATGAGTTCCATATTTGCTTCCCAGTAGGAGCCGAGGGTTCCGACATCCTTCCAGTATCCATTGTACTCATATGCAAAGATCCGTTTGCCCTGCTCGAAGCAGTACGGAATCACATGTTTTCCAAAGTCACAGCCCGGCTCTTCCGAAAGCTTGATGAGAGCTTCCTTTAATGCCTTCCAGCTGAAGATATAAATACCCATGGAAGCGAGGTTGCTTCTCGGATTCTTCGGTTTTTCCTCAAATTCCGTGATCCGGTTGTTGTCATCCGTGATCAGGATTCCGAAACGGCTTGCTTCCTCGATCGGTACCGGCATAGCGGCAATCGTGACATCCGCATTATTCGCTTTGTGATATTCCAGCATGACCTCATAATCCATTTTGTAGATGTGGTCACCGGAAAGGATCAGAACGTATTCCGGATTGTAGGACTCCATATACTCCAGATTCTGGTAAATTGCGTTTGCAGTTCCTGTATACCAGTCGCTGCCTTTACTTCTCTCGTAAGGAGGGAGGATCGTAACGCCGCCGACGTTGCGGTCTAAATCCCACGGAATACCAATTCCAATGTGCGCGTTTAAACGTAAGGGCTGGTACTGGGTCAATACTCCCACAGTATCAACACCAGAGTTGATGCAGTTGCTGAGCGGGAAATCAATAATTCTGTACTTTCCGCCGAAGGAGACGGCCGGTTTTGCCACTTTCTGTGTTAATACACCGAG